>Ga0256406_1000517_pt1 | contig 69867 bp, 50 predicted proteins | sample RumenRJG_03DNA_FD_185986 | JGI IMG/M metagenome (GOLD analysis project Ga0256406, IMG submission 185986) | Bovine rumen microbial communities from Lethbridge, Alberta, Canada - RJG_03 | ecosystem: Host-associated > Mammals > Digestive system > Stomach > Rumen | place: Canada: Alberta | collected... | reverse complement strand
ATTGAAGACGGAACCTTCACTTGAGGCAGCACTATAAATGTAAATAAAAAATCAACATTACAATAAATTTAGTTAAAAACGAAAAATAATCGAGATTTCCTTTGGTCAGAAACCTAGGAAGCGGCGGCGGAGTGCTGCAAGCGTCTTAGCATCAGTGGTTTACACAGAATATTGGGTCTGGTTGTGCGTCGGAAATAAATGCAGAGATTCGGTCTTTCGACCGACCGGACGACCATAAAGGCCGCCCCTGCAAATATATAGGTGCAGCTGCGTTGACAATCGTCTTATTCGTTTTGTTCGTGCGAAATATGTTTGTTTGTCGTTCCACGAATAGCACCAATTTCACGGTTACCCGTCATCCATTGCTCATAAACAAATCGTTTCTTCGGCTTGCTGAATATCGCTTCATTTGTGTTTCTCGTACGGAAAGGGGTTTATATCCTTTTACACGAATAATGAGCCAATGCTGAAATATATTTACACCATTCCAAAACATATCATTTCGGCTTGCAAAACGGTCCATTTCAGCTCCCGAAATGGTCCGTTTCGCAACGCAGAATGATATGTATTTATAACCCTCTGGCAGTCAGCGAGGTATAAGACTGATGTAAAATGTAATACGATGTGAATTAATTTTACATATATCATTCTCTGCGTGTCACTGTTGCTCCATGTGTCTATATATAATAATGTGTGCCGAGAATGAACCTTAGTCGATGGTACCGGTGGCGGATTGAGTTCAACACAAGTTATCTTATAAATGAGAGGGCATTTCATCCTTTCCGCCGCCGACAGTTAATTTTAGTATCTTGGAATTTTTCAATAAATGAGAGGGCAATTCATCCTTTCCGCCGCCGACAACCTTATTTTTTCGGTTACGGCTTTGGAATGTGAAAAATAATGTGTAAGTTTGCAATATCTTTTTAGCGTTGATACAATTATGGGCTATCCTTTTATTAAACACGGAGGAATCCTCATTCCCCTGATAGTCATTGTTTTGCTGCTGTCGGGGTGTGGTGGTGACCAACATCAATATACTATCGCTGTGTCGCAGTGCAGCGAGGATATATGGCGCGAGAAACTCAACGAGGAGTTGAAAACAACATCATATATCTACGACAACGTCAATCTGCTGTTCTCGACGGCCCGCGACAACGACCGCCTTCAGCAGGAGCAGATCGACAGTTTCATCAACCGTGGTGTCGACCTGCTCATTATCTCTCCTAATCAGGTGAACACCATCACACCGGCCATTGAGCGGGCGCGGAGGAAAGGCATTCCCGTCGTCCTCTTCGACCGTAAGACCGAATCGGCCCATTACACTGCTTTTATGGGTGCCGACAACTATCAGATTGGCCGCACCATGGGCGAATATATCGCTCATCTGATGGGATGTCGTGGCAATCTCGTCGAAATTCGGGGATTGGAGCATTCCTCTCCGTCTATCGACCGTCATCGTGGTCTCGTTGATGCCCTTCGCCGCTATCCCGCTGTGCGGCTCATCGACAGTAGGGCCGGCGACTGGTCGGAGGGCAGTGGCAGCCGCGTCATGACCGAGATGCTCAACAGCGGTGACCGCGTCGACTGTGTCTTCGGTCAGAACGACCGTATGGCCCTCGGTGCACGCAAGGTGCTGATGGACCGGCAGCCCGACAGCAAGGCCCGTTTCGTGGGCATCGACGCCCTTGCCACGCCCGGCGGTGGCATCCGCGAGGTTAAGGACGGTCGTCTCGATGCGTCGTATATCTATCCCACCCGTGGCGACCGGCTGTTGCAGTTGGCCGTCAATATCCTTGAGCATAAGCCATATAAGAAGGAAAATCTCCTCGAATCGGCCATTGTCACCCCCGATAATGCTGAGGTAATGCTCATGCAGGCCGACGAGATGAGGCTGCAAGTCGACAATCTCAAGCAGCTCCACGCCCATGTCGACCGCTTTCTGGCCCGCTACAACTATCAGAAAGTGTTCCTCATCCTCATCATTCTCGTCCTCTCCCTGCTAATAATTGTGCTCTTCCTGTTCTACCGCGGACTCTCCCTCCGCCGTCGGATGGCTGAGGAAACGGCCAACGCAAAGTTGAAATTCTTTACCAATGTGAGCCACGAACTGCGCACACCGCTGACGCTGATCACCGCCCCAGTAGAGCAGCTCGCCGCCGACGATACGCTCACCGACAGCCAACGGTCGCTGCTGGGTGTCGTCAAGCGCAATACCGATATACTGCTTCGGCTCGTCAATGAGATTCTCGACTTCCGGAAGGTGCAGAACGGAAAGATGACCGTCCATTTAGCGCATTTCGATCTGTCGCCAGCGCTGAGGCAGTGGACCGCAATGTTTGAGCCCGCCATGAAGAAAAAGAGCCTCACGCTGCATATCGAAGTGCCCGACCATCTCTTCGTTCTCAGCGACGGCTACAAGCTCGAGCGCATCTGCTATAACCTCCTCAGCAACTCAGTGAAGTACACCCCTGAAGGTGGTGAGATATGGATCCGCGCCACACAGAGCGGCGACCGCTTCGCCATCGTCGTCGAGGATACGGGTATCGGAATTCCTGAGGATAAGTTGAAACGCATCTTCGAGCGTTTCTTCCAGGTCGAGACACCCTATACCAACGGCACCGGCGTGGGTCTGGCCCTCGTGAAAGCTTTCACCGAGATGCTCCACGGTACGGTGACGGCCGCCAACCGACAGCCTCAAGGAGCCCGTTTCACCATCGAATTCCCTGTCAGTCAGCCTAATAGCGATGCCTCGCAGACGGCTGCCGTAGAGGCGACGGAACGCCAGATGGCACACGAGGAGGCCGTAGAGACGCAGAAAGCCAATGCCGAGATGCTCACGGCATCGGAGAAGCAGGAACCGCGCAAGCGCATCCTCGTCGTCGACGACAATGCCGATATCCGTGCTTACCTCGCCTCGTGGCTCGGCCAATACTATCAGGTGAGCAGTGCCGCCGACGGCCGCGAGGGTTTCGAGACGGCGCGCCGTGAAGCCCCCGACCTCGTGATGTCGGACGTGATGATGCCGGTGATGGACGGTCTGGAGCTCTGTCGGCGTCTGAAGTCTGATGTCACCACGAGCCATATCCCCGTGCTCCTGCTCACGGCACGCGATATGGACGACAGCCGTGCCGACGCCTACAACTGCGGGGCCGACGGATATATCGTCAAGCCGTTCAGCGAGGATGTGCTGTTGGCGCGCGTCAAGAACCTCATCGACAGCCGTCAGCAGTTGAGGGATGCCTTCGGTGGCGGCTCCGACGGCCTTAATCCGACTAAGGAAGACAAAAAATTCACCGTCAAACTGCGCGAGGCCATTCAGCAACATCTCGACGACAGCGACTTCAGCGTGGAGCAGCTCGGTGGCGAACTCGGTCTCAGTAGGGTTCAGCTCTACCGTAAGGTGAAAGCCATGACGGGACTGTCGCCGGTCGAAATACTCCGCGAAGCCCGTCTGCGCCGTGCCGACCGCCTCCTTGCCACCACCGACAAGACCGTTGCCGAGATTGCTTACGAAACCGGTTTCTCCTCGCCATCCTATTTCACCAAGTGCTATAAGGATTATTTCGGCTGTCCGCCAAAGGACGCGGGTAAAGGGAACCGGAAAGGAAAAGAACAGCCTTAGCCCTGATTATGGGCTATGGCACCGCGCGAAGTGAGGAAATTGTGGCTCAAAGTAAGTAAAACCGCGGCTCAAAAATGGCGCACTGGATATTTGCTGTGGGCCGATATGTTCATAATTGGTTAGAGAGGTTATAACTCAAAGAAAATAGTCATAGGCAGGCTTAAGCTCCCAATGGAGCTATGGTGTGGGAGTGATGGGGCAGCCTTTGCGAGCAAGCTCGCAGTCTGCCCCATCACTCCCACACCTCCCCTTACGGGGTTAAAGCCTGACCATGATTTTCTTTTCCTTTTTCCGTTTGAAAATGCCAAAGCGATAATGGCAGTATAAAGATTAATATTCCCTCTCACTATGATTCCATGGAAAATATCCAGTGCAGCTCAAAAATGTAATATTGTGGCTCTAAGGGAGATACCTCGAAACCACGGGAAAATATCAAAAATCGTTCATGAACTATCAAAAATGTTTCATGAACGATTTTTTTTATGCGGTGAACGATTTGTTAAAGCGATGGAAAGACGTTTGGAATAATTTTGCAACCAGATACAATATGTACAACCTAACAAGTCAAACAAATGAAAACAGCTTCTTTCCACCTAAAGTTTATGTCATCCTTGAAGACCTCGTCTGTCGGTGTTAAGACCCTATTCGTTCTGCCGTTGGTCCTCAGTGCCGGTATTCTCTGCGCTCAGGCTCAGGACGATAACACCTCTAATAAGAAAGAGGAGGGCAACCGCAACGTTATGCTCAATGCCTCAAGCGCCAACGGTCCGCGCGAAATACAGATTGGTCTGCCGTCGGCCGATGTCAACGTCTTGGAGAATGGTCTGCCCGTTACCTATGCTACCAACCCCCACAGCGTGAATACTACGTGGCGTTCCGATGCCAGCCTGTCGCATGTCGGACTGCTGAAGATTGCCGAGACAGCCATCACCACCGGCAATATCGGCTATGCCGTCAACTCCTTCACGAACCTCGGCGAGGACGGATTCCACGGTACGCTGAACTATAAGACTAACCACTTCTGACTCAACGAGATATCGCTGAACATCAACGGAGGCCTGAAGAACGGCTGGTACTATAGCGGAAGCATCTACCAGGACTTCGATCCGGGAACTTTCAAGCTCAAGTCGACGCCATTCCAGGACCGTACGCAGATATATAAAGGTGCCATCACGAAGAAGTACAACGGCAACCGCGGCTCCTTCACCGCCATGTACAAATATGCCAACAGCCATCCCGTCTACACCTACGCCACCCAGTCGGCCCCGTTCATCTACGTCGGTGACGGCAGTGTGAAGGAATATGGCAAGTTCAAACTCGGTACGACGAGCTACCTGCCTGTCGACAACAATATGACTTATGTCGACATGAAGACCGGAAAAGTATGCTCCACCGACCTCTACGATGCCATCGAGAACCGTTCGAGCGAGCTCTCGCTCATGAATACATACAGCTGGGACAACGGTCTGACGTGGAAGATCGTAGGCCGCTACGACCATGCCCACGGCGCTCTCGTCTATCAGACCCCCATGTCGCTGCTCCCGACCAAGGACAACAGTGCCTACTCCTATGTCTATCAGGACGCTGCCGGTGCCATGCAACGCTACAATGGCGAGTATGTCCAGACCCGCATGTCGTGTCTCAACGCCGGCGATATCGACGAAATCCTCCTCACATCCGAGCTCAGCAAGCGGTGGGCGACGTCCACCCTGCGCTTCGGTGTCAACGAGTGGTGGTATGATATCGACTATGCGTCGAAGACAACGATGTACGACCAGACCGTGCCCAGCGACGGCAGCTACCCCGTCCGCGTCTACGATGCTGGCAAGCGTGACTATTACTTCTACGACTACAACAAGAACGCATCGGAGTATTACGTCGGTCACGAGAATAAACTGGCCTTCTATTTCACCCACGACTGGGATATCACCCCAAAGTTCAACCTCTACTACGGAGCCCGCGGAGAGTTCCAGACCCTCAGCGGCCGCAACGCGGCTGTCACCAATGCCAATGGCAGCTATGTCGGCCGGTTCGCCAACTACTACATCGGAGCTACGGCACCCGACGGCACCCTCATCAGTCCCACCCGCATCAGCTACCACTGGTTCAACTACGACGTGACGGCAGCAGCCACATATAAGCTCACCGACAACTTCGGACTCACCGGCGACTTCACCTATCTCGTCCAGCACCCGAAATTCGAGGCCTTCGCTCCGGCCACACTTCCTAACACCGACCGCATCTCAGTGCCTCTCGGCCGCGCCGGAGTCTACTACAACAATGCGTGGATCAGCCTCACATCACTCTTCTCCTATATCTCAAAAACGAATAATAACTCGACACTCAATCTCCAACACGCTACTGCCAACGGCACCGAAATTATGGCTGCTCCGCTCACCTACGACATCAAGACATGGGGCTGGACGACCGACGTGATGGCCCATCCGCTGAAAGGCCTCGACGTCCACTTCCTCTTCACCTATCAGAAGCCGACCTATAAGAAATACGAAACCAGCGTAACCTTCTCCGACGGCTACGTCGGAACCATCAACGCCACCGGCAATATCGTGGCCGAAATCCCACAGGTGCTCATCGAGTTCGACCCGAGCTATATGATTACCAAGGACTTAAAGGTGTGGACAAGCTTCCGCTATTTCGGCAAGACCTACGCCAATATCAACGAAGCCTACTACTTCAACGGCCACTGGGAGACCTTCGGCGGCATCAACTGGCAGGTCAACAAGAAACTCGCTTTAGGCTGCTCCGTCGTCAACTTCCTCAACCAGACCGGTGCCAAGGGCTCCATCGCCGGTGCCGAGCTCATCACCAAGGATGAGGCCAAGGACATCAAGAACACCCTCATGACCGGTTCCTACCTCCGTCCGTTCACCGTCGAGTTCACGGCAACAGTGAAATTTTAATCATAAACCATTAACTTCAAACCACAATGAAACCATTACATATCATCGCAGCAGCCCTCGCGCTCACGGCTACGCAGGCCGCCGGTGCCCAGACAATGGACATCCAGCGCCACGGCGACACCACCATCGTCAACATCGACAACCCCACTAAGTACCTCCTCCTGCCCGTGGAGGAGGACCAGCCCGAGAGTCAGGTGATGCTCTACACCGACAATGCCGCCGACACGTGGATGGACGTTCGCCTGGCTCAGAACAAGGTCGACTACTACGTGCCCTTCCGTCTCGGCAACGGATTTACCGCAACGGTCAAGATTCTCAACCTCAAACCCAACGCACTGGCCCTCCAGAGCGGACAGATGCAGCTCAGTAACACCTGGGATGTCACCAATACCGACTTCTACCGTCCCACATATCATTTCACCCCGGCCTACGGATGGATGAACGACCCCAACGGTATGATATACAAGGACGGCGAGTACCACCTCTACTTCCAGTATAATCCCTACGGCTCGAAATGGGGAAACATGCACTGGGGCCACGCCATCAGCAAAGACCTCTTCCACTGGAAGCAGCTCGACCCCGCCATTGCCCGCGACACCCTGGGCCACATCTTCTCCGGTTCATCGGTCGTCGACCGCTATAATACCGCTGGTTACGGCAAGAACGCCATCGTGGCCTTCTACACCTCGGCAAGCGAAAAGAACGGGCAGATACAGTGTATGGCGTGGAGCACCGACAACGGCCGCACCTTCACCAAGTACAGCGGCAACCCCGTGCTGACACCCTTCGACGGTCTGAAGGACTTCCGTGACCCGAAAGTGTTCTGGTATGCGCCGATGAAGAAATGGTATATGATCGTCTCGGCCGACAAGGAGATGCGCTTCTACAGTTCCTCGAACCTCCGCGAGTGGACCTATGTCTCCGCTTTCGGCAAGGGCTACGGCCAGCAGCCCAACCAGTTTGAGTGTCCCGACTTCTTCGAACTGCCCGTCGACGGCAACGCTAACCACCGCAAATGGGTGATGATTGTGAACATCAACCCCGGTTGTCTTTTCGGTGGCAGTGCCACGGAATACTTCGTCGGCGACTTCGACGGCAAGACGTTCAAGTGCGATACCGACCCGAAGGTGGTCAAATGGCTCGACTTCGGCAAGGACCATTATGCCTGCGTGACGATGGGCAACACCCCCGGCCGCGTCGTCGCCCTGCCGTGGATGAGCAACTGGCAGTATGCCAACGTCACTCCTATCAAGCAGTACCGTGGTGCCAACGCCCTGCCGCGAGAGCTGAAACTCTACACCCGCAACGGACAAATCTATCTCTCGGCCGACGTGGTGAAGGAGGCCGACGCCCTGCGCAAGGAGTCGGTGAGCATCGACAACATTAAGGCCGACAAGAAAGGCACCGTGCGCCAGCTCCCCGACAACTACGGCTATGCCTATGAGCTCGACTTCGATGTCACCCCGGGCAAGAGCGCCGAGACCGGTGTCACACTCTGCAACGACAAGGGTGAGGAGGTGAAAATCTACTTCGACATGAAGAAGAACCGCGTCGTCATGGACCGCACGAAGAGCGGACTCACCGACTTCGGCAAACTGGCTAAGCCCCACGAGATAGAGGCCAACTACGACGTCCATCAGTTTAAGGACAAGAACACGAAGTTCCGCATGCTCAACTCGGTGAACTATCAGAACGATTTCGCCCTCGGCACCTGGGCTCCGCTGAGCCTCTGCGAGGGCAAGACCTACACCGTCAGACTGATGATCGACAAGTGCTCGGTCGAGATGTTCATCGACGGTGGCCGCATTCCGATGACAAATCTTGTCTTCCCGACAGCACCCTACAACAAGCTGAAATTCCATTCGGCCGACGGCAAGGGCGCGTTCAAGAACGTAAAGGCTTACCGGTTAGCTCTCTGACGGCCGGAACCGCTCCCGGCGGCAGCCGCAGAGCACCGTCTGCGGAGCGGTCAGAAATGTAAAGAAAAATCATATTATCCTTTGACTCTTACTGACTTTGGAAGTCGCTGAGAGTCAGAGACTTAGAAAAACGGGCTGTTTTGCATTCTAAAACGGCCTGTTTTGCAACGCCAAACGGCCCGTTTCGCACGACGAAACGGGCCGTTTTAGACCGCGAAATGGACGGTATGGGAGTGGTGTAAAGATAATTCGTAGTATGAGCAGGGCTATAGCAAGCTATAGAAGTTATAGAAACTATAGTAACTATGATGCTATAGAAGCTATAGTAACTATAGAAACTATCGAAGCTATAGAGGCTATAGATGCTATAGAAACTATAGGAGCTATATCCGCCGCTACGCCCTCTTCTTCCCAAATATCTTGTCGATGACTATTGCCACGGCACCATCGCCGGTGACATTGCAGGCGGTGCCGAAGGAATCCATGGCTATGTAGAGGGCTATCATGAGTGCCTGCATGTCGGCATTGAAGCCCAAGACCGATGCCAACGGACCGAGGGCAGCCATGATGGCACCGCCGGGAACACCCGGTCCGGCCACCATGCAGACAGCCAAGAGCAGCATGAAGTGGATGAAGAGCGGAAAGTCGTGGGGCATACCGTTCATCAGGCACACCGTGAGGGCGCAGCACGTGATCTTCATCATCGACCCCGGCATGTGGATTGTGGCGCAGAGGGGGACGGTGAACCCCGCCACCGGCTTGCTCACCCCGTTGCCGATAGTGCGCGAGAGTGTCACCGGTATCGTCGCTGCCGACGACGACGTGCCCAGAGCGGTAAGATATGCCGGAAGCATACGCCACAGCAATCGGAACGGATTCTTCTTGGCGGCGGCTCCGGCAATGACGAATTCGTAGACGAGGATGAAGACGTGGAGGACGACGATAACAAGGATTATCTGCGCGAAGACAAGCAGGATGTGGTAAGCCTGCCCCGTGTAGGTCATGCTCGTGAAGATGCCGAAGATGTAAAGCGGGAGCAGCGGGATGATAACTTTCGCTATGACGAGCGAGATGATGTCCTCAAACTCGTCGAAGATATTGTTCAGCGTGGCCGCATTGGAGTAGATTATCCCTAATCCCATGATGAACGACAGGACGAGAGCTGCCATAACATCGAGCATCGGCGGAATCTTCACCTCGAAGAACGGTGCCAGCTCGATGGCTTTCTCGGCCGTGAATCCCTTTGTGGCCGCAATCATGTCGGGGAAGAACAGTTCGCCGGTGCCGTAGCCGATGAGCCCGGCGACGACCGTGTCGGCATAGGCTATGGCCACGGTGGCGAGGAGCATTTTTCCCGCTCCGCTGCCTATGCCGGTGATGGCCGGCGTGACGAGTCCGACGATGATGAGCGGAATCATGAACCCGAGAAACTGGCTGAAGATGCCGTTGAAGGTTATGAACACCCTGACGAGTGTCTCGTTGAAGACGTTTCCGGCTATGACGCCGAGCACTATGGCTATGATTATCAGTGGCAGAAGTCCTATTTTCTTCATTGCTTACGTTGTTTTGTCCGCCACTCGTGCGGACGTTGTTGTCTGTTTTCCGTCGTCGGCCGGTGGCTGCCGGTCGCTGTCCTCGTGGCTGAGGGTATGGCGCGGCCTACTGTGCGGTCGGTCACGACGGTACAAAAGTAAGTATAAAAAGTGAGAAAATACTATCCTGTGCCGAAAAACAGTTACATAAACAATCATAAATTAAGACTAAAACCAACAAAGCCCTTTGGGTCAGTGCTTAGGACTTTTGCCCTCAAACCTCCTTCGTCGGATCTTGGTGCTGACACAAAGAAAAACCTTCAAAACAGGCTAACACGACAGAGATTCGGTCGTAAGACAGAATCTCTCCATTTTTTCTGACTGTCTTGATCCCGCATATCGGCTCCTGAAAAGGAATCACGTTGACAATGGGTTTTGATGAAATAATCATGCTGACAACACATTGATAATTAATGTGTTGCACGTATCCGCCGTAGGGGCGGGGTTTATCCCCGTCCTCGCAGCTGCGTTATATTTGTTTTGTATCTTGTCCGCTGTTGGTAGGACGGGGATAAAACCCGCCCTACGGCGGCGGAGTGCTGCAAGTGTCTTGGTATCAGTGGTTTTTCGGTTTGCGGAAGGCCGCCCAGAGGACATATACGAGTACGATGATGAAGGCAATGAGGATGGTGACCATCTGCGGAACGTATTTCTCGGGCTGAATCCAAATCTCGGTGAAGAGGCGCTGCCGCGCCATTATCTCGACGGGACACCAGAAGACGATTACCGTGGCGATGGCCATGCGGATATTGGCTCCCCACGCCGGCAGTCGCAGTTCCTTGCGGAACATGAACGCTGAGGCCACGAGGCATCCCGCCCCGACGATGGTGACGATTGGCGAGTCGTCGCCGATGAACCGTCCGTCGTAGCAGAACATCAGCAGGATATACGTTGTCCACGTCATGACGTTGAGCTCCATGAAGGTCACGATGGCCGTGTGGCGCGTCATCGGACGGGCCACGATGTCGGAGCACCGGCGCCCGAAGAGGTGGTGCTGACACCAGTTGATAAAGCAGCATCCCGTGCGGGTGCAGAAGATGTAGAGCGTCATGACCATCATCCACAGTCCGAAGGTCATCGGCATGAGCAGATATTCGGGTTGCGTGACGTGGCCCCACGGCGTCGTCTCGGGCTGGGTGCCGTAGCGGCGGGCATAGTACTGGAAGAGAAATTCGACCCATCCCGTCCAGAAGAGCAGTCCGCCGAAGAGTCCGTAGATGGTCTGCCGCGTGTCGCCCTTGACGAAGACTCCCGCCACGACGATTATGAATCCTACGAGTCCCATGAGAAACGCGGCATAGTGGAGCGCCACGGGGTCCATAAATTTGCCCATGATCATCATCAGGGCGTGGCCTAAGGGCATGGTGAAGAGGACGAGGAGGAAGGAGGCGATGGTCCTTCCCCAGTAGTGACGGTGATGAACGGTTTTCTGCATTTTTTCGCTTTCTTTACTTTTCTGAGCCTTACGCGCCGTTGTTGGCGACGTCAGAACAGCTTGTCGATGTCGACGGACAGTCCCACCATGACGTTCGTTCCGTCGGTGCGCGGTGCGTTGAGGTAATAATAGTCGGGCCGGTAGTTGAAGATATTGTCGACGGTGACGGTCAGTTTCACGGCCTTCCCGAGGCTGTTGACCATCTGCAGTCGCCACAGCGAGTAGGCGGGATAGTGGATGACGTTTGTTCCGCGGCTGACATCATAATAATCGGCAAACTCCTCGTTGTCGACCCCAGAGTAGTAATGGCCGTCGATGCCGATGTTCAGGGCGTACCACTTGCTCATGCGGTGGTCCCAGTCGGCATGTGCCACGACGGAGTGCTTTCGCGCCGGCAGGTACTCGCTGCTGAGTCCGTGGTCCTCCTTGTCCTTCGGCAGCTGCTCGTCGACGTAAGCGTATGACAGTCGGGCACTTAGCCCGTTCTGCCACCGTGCCCGCAGCGTGGCATCGAGGCCCATGACGTGATAAGTGTCGAGGTTGATGTAAGGCAGCCGCGGCATGTCGTCGGTGGTGGTAAAATAAGGTGCTCCGGTGCCAATCTTGTCGCGGATGGAATTGCAGCAGCCACCGACGGTGATACTGTAGTTGCGGTAGTTGTATTCGGCCGAGATGTTGAAGTTATGGCTTTTCTCCGGTTTCAGACTGCTGTTGCCCTCGACGATCCATATTCCCGCCATGTCGAAATCGTAGTATTTCTCCTTCAGCGTGGGAGCCCGGAAACCCATGCCGTAGCCTATGCGGATGTTCATTCCGCTGAACGGCGTGTAGCGGAGGCTCACTTTCGGTGTCAACCGGCTCACGGGCCCGTCGGAGAACCAGTCGTAGCGCAGTGCCGCTACGGTCTCGAGGCGGTCGGTTATCGTCCAGTCGTACTGTGCGAAGGCGTCGAAGGAGTCCTGACGGCGTGTGTTTCCGCTGAGCTTACTATTATATAGGTAGTCGTGCATGTAGTCGGCACCGGCCGAAAGGATGTTGCCGGCATCGAAAGTGTGGGTGTAGAGAGCGCGGAGAGAGTTCTGAACGTTGGAATATCCGCGGATGTCGAGACGCGCAATGCGCTGATAGTCAGACTTATCGTACTGGTCGAAGACGTAGTTCACGTCGATGTTGCCCTTGCTGCCGATGCGCCCCTCGGCCCTCAGCGACCCGCTGAAGTCGCGGTAGCGTTCCGGTGTGTCGGGCGACCGCTTTGTCTGGCGGAAGAAGTATCCCCCTCGTGCCGTCATCTTCCAGCGGTCGGAGGGCCGGTAGACGGTGGCGTCGCTGACGTTCCATGTCTCGTCGCCGTAGATTGTCGATACCACACGGCTTACGGGGTTAGGACCGCTGCTGACGTTGTAGTTGTCGGCCGCCGTCCTGCTTGCCGTCAGTGCCGTCGACCAGCGGTTGCCGCCGGTGGCTGCCGACAGTCCGTAGCGCTGCTGTCCGTGGCGTCCTATGCGGGCGTTGACGTTGGCGTGCCACGTGGCGGCGGCATCCTTCGTGATGATATTTATAACCCCTCCGGCGGCATTGGAACCGTAAAGGGCTGATGCTGCGCTCTTTACGATCTCTATGTGGTCGACGTACTGCATGTCGAGTCGGGCGAAATCGACATCGTCCATTGTCTCGCCCGCCAGCCGCTGTCCGTCGACGAGGACGAGCACCGACTGTCCGCCGAATCCCGCGAAGTTCATGTGTGTCTGCTGGTTCATGGCGTATGTGAACTCCACTCCCGGCAGAACCTGGCTGAGGAGGTCGCGGAGGTCGGTGGCGTCGGCCTTGCGTATGTCGTCAGAGCTGATGACCAGCGTCTGCACCGGTGTGCTGAGGAGCGACTTCGGGGTGCGCGTTCCCGTGACGACCACCTGGTCGAGGGTATGGTCAGCGAGCGTGTCGGCGGGTGCCATCTGTGCCGCGGTGGGCAGTGATGCCATGAGGGCCGCTGTGGGGATGAGTGTTCTGAGTAGTATCATCGTTTCTCCTTTCACCGTCAGTAGGGATATTTGTAGTTTATTGTCAGCCAGCACTTTGCGCCCTTCGGACTGATATAGTTGGCAAGTTGTACGGCCGCCATCTTCCCGTTGGGAAACCGGATGATGAAGACGTGGCTGTTGCCCGTGAAGGCCGGTGGCATCGGGGGAATAGCAACCTTTATCCACGACGACAGCACCTTGTTTGCCATGATGCCCTGACAGCCGATGAGACTGCGCAGCATCTGCGACTGGTCGACCCATACGTCGCGCTCGCTCCACTCGTCGGGGGTGAACGTGGCTGAGGCGAAAGCTGCACCCGTCGGCGGCAGGTCGGCAATGGACGAATAATTGGTCTCAAAGACGGCCCCTCCGTTCGTCCTGACGTTGTTGCGGTGGACGGCGATGCTCCAGTGGGCGGGCTCGGGCTGCGCGTCGGTGGGCGTGAAGGCCCGCTTGTCGTAGTTGTCGAGGCCTCGGCCGAAGACGTCGAACCAGTAGGTGTACATTCCCGTTGTGGTGTCGGCGGGTGCCGTGGTGAGCGTCGTCGGGATGGGGTAGGGAGTGAAAGAGGTCTCGGCGTGGGCCAGTGCAGCGCTGTCGCCGGTGGCGGCGATGGCTGCTAAGGAGTCGAAATCGATGTAGTACCAGTCGTGCCAGCTTGTGGCATCGACGACGAGCTGTCCGCTGCCGAGGGCACTGTCGCGTGGCTCGTCGTAGATATCACTGAGGATGCCGTTGCAGGCTGTTGCCGTCAGGGCGACGGCAACGGCCATGGCTGCGTAGACGGTCGTTATCTTTTTCATTCCTTACGGTCGTGAGTTGGCGTTAGTGGGCAGCGTTCTTACGGGTTCCGGTGAACGTGCTGACAATCGACATCGGCATGCGGCCGGGATAGTAGGTATTGTCGACGGTGAGGGTGCCGTCGGCATTCGGTCTGACGACGACCTTACAGTCGCTGTTGGTGAACTCGTACTGTCCTTTCTTTCCGGCGATGGTGCAGTCGAAGGTGATGCCGTCGGAACCGTAGGAGCGGACGTAGGCGTTCTCGGCGGCGTCCCAGGCGATGTTGCTGATGGTGTAGGTGCCCATGACGAGATTGCCCATCATGGCGAGGTTGTCGAAACTTTCCTCAGGAACGACGAGGTTGATTGTGGAGTCGTTGACAGCCACAACGGTGTAGTCGACGCTGTCGTTGGTTGAATAAGAGTAGTCGGCTACGCCACCGACAACGATATTATCCTTTGCACTGTAGGTGCCTGCTGTCTTGTATGCCCGTGGGTCGCCGTAGTTCCAGCTGATGGTTGTGCCGCCCATGAGGTCGGGGATGCTGATAGTGATATGTGTCATTGTACCGCTCATTGTGGCGTCGTGGGTGCTCGATGCTCCTCCCTGCGGGTTAACCATTGTCACTGAGCCGGTTCCGCTGATGGTGCCCTTGTCGAGGGTGATATTGAAGAGGCCGTGGCCCCATGTGGCGTCGTCGAAACGGCAGAGGTACTTATCGCCGACGGCGAGGACGCTCATCTGGGCTTTGTCGCCGTAGTACATATCCTGGAAGTAGGCCGAGCTGACGAGCAAGTAGCCGGTGAAGGAGTGTATGGTGGTGGTGTCGCTCTTAGGTGCAAAGTCGATGCTGCTCACCTCGCTGGCATCGTAGGTCACTTTCGTGCCGTCGGTCTTGTTGATGGTGATGGTCTGTGCCTGTGCTGCCGTAACGACGGCCATGGCGAGGATAATGAGGGTAAATATCTTTTTCATCGTAGTTGCGAATGTTTGTTTTGTTTCTGTTATGATATTTGTTTTTGTGATAATGATTTTCCCGTACCGGTTATCATTATGTTGTTTTGAAAGTCGTTTTCGTCGCGGTTATTTCTTTATAATCTTGAACGACTTTTCCGGTGTGCGGACGATATATACGCCACGGCCGTTGAGTGGTATGTCGACGGTGCCGGTGGCTGATGCCGTTGCCGAGCCCACGCTCTCGCCGTTGATGGTGTATATGCTGACGCGGCTGCCGGCTTTCAGTCCCTCGCCGTGGAGGGTTCCGTCGAAGGAGAAGATGGCTTTCGGTGCGTCGTCGTTGACCTTTGTGACGGCTGTCGACTCGTTGTCGTCGGTGAGCGTGAAACTGCGGTAGTCGGTGATGGGATACTCCACGACGTCGTTGCCGGCGGTCATGACGAGGCTGGTGGCCGTGAAGGTTACCTCCGGGCGCACGTCGAGACGGAAACTCGTCTTGGAGCCGTCGGCGCCACTCACCGTGACGTAGTTGGCAGCGTGCACCGCCATTGGCACCATCAAAACGGTGGCAAGGAGGACTGCTAATGTTTTCTTCATTGTGTGATATGAATTAAGATGAATAATAAGTTTTCGTTGTTCAGTGCCGTGGTCGGACTACAACCCTGAAAGCGATGGCAAAGGTAAGAAATTAAGTTTAATGCCACAATACTTATTGATGGGTATTTTTGATTTTCTGTGCCCGATTATTTGGAATCGGCTTAATTTTTTAGTATCTTTGCAGCCGGAAAACCACAGGGGTACTTGCTAAACCCCCTTTAACAAAACAAGAAATGGTACAGACAAAACAACAAGTGAGTGTGCTGTTCATGCTTTTCAGCATACTTTTTTGCGTTTGCCTCATAGCGGCGAACATTCTCGAAACAAAGCAAATCTCAGTATTCGGCATCTCCCTGACGGGTGGTCTCATCGTTTTTCCGGTGAGCTATATCATCAACGACTGCGTGTGTGAGGTGTGGGGATTCCGCAAGGCCCGTCTGCTCATCTGGACCGGCTTTGCCATGAACTTCTTCTTCGTTCTCCTCGGTGCCATCTGCGATGCCATCCCTGGTGCCCCCTACTGGCACAACGAAGAGGGCTTCCATGCCATCTTCGGTCTGGCTCCACGTGTGGCGGCTGCGTCGTTCGTGGCGTTCATCGTCGGAAGCTTTGCCAACGCCTATGTCATGAGCAAGATGAAGATTCACGACGGAGGCCGTCATTTCTCGTGGCGCGCCATCCTCTCGACGGTAGCCGGCGAGAGCTGCGACTCGGTAATCTTCTTCCCGTTGGCCCTCGGCGGTGTGATTCCATGGGACGCGATGCCGGCACTTATGATATGGCAGGTGGTGCTGAAGACGGTCTATGAGGTCATCGCCCTGCCGGTGACAATCCGTGTGGTAAAAGCCATGAAAGCCCATGAGGGTGAGGACGTTTACGACAATGGTGTTAACTACAGTATCTGGAAAATTTTCTCACTATGAACAACGACACAATGAGTGCTGCCGCCGGCGGCGCACGCAAGGATGAGGGCTTGAAGGCCCTCGGAGCAAAGACAAAGTACAGAATGGACTATGCACCGGAGGTGCTGGAGACGTTTGTCAACAAGCATCAGGACAACGACTACTGGGTGAGGTTCAACTGTCCGGAGTTTACGTCGCTGTGCCCTATCACCGGTCAGCCCGACTTTGCCGAGATACGTATCATGTATATCCCCGATGTCAGGATGGTGGAGAGCAAGAGTCTGAAACTCTATCTCTTCAGTTTCCGCAACCATGGCGACTTCCATGAGGACTGCGTGAATATTATCATGAAGGACCTCATCCGCCTGATGGACCCTAAATATATAGAGGTGACGGGACTCTTCACGCCCCGTGGCGGCATAAGCATCTATCCTTATGCCAATTACGGCCGCCCCGGAACGAAATATGAGCGTCTCGCTGAGGAACGATTCGCAAGGCATGAATAGACTATAGCAGCCATAGGAAAGGATGGGCCTTCATGGGAATCTACAGGCCCTTATAGGGAGAGGACAGTCCTTAATAGGAGATGATAGGTCATTATAGGAAGAGAACAGGCCTTAATTGGAAGAAGACAGGCCTTAATAGGATTAGCCCCGATAGACTCCTATGGAATTCTGTAAGGGTCAATTGTTCCCTATAGAGCCCTATATAAAATGAATAAAACAATGGAAAAGAAATCACTGATAATTCTTTCGGGCGGTATGGACAGCGTGACGCTGCTCTACGACCGCCGCGACGAGATAGCGCTCGCCGTGACTTTCGATTATGGTTCTAACCACAGCAGCCGTGAGACGGCCTGCGCCAAATACCACTGTGAGCGGTTAGGGATTGAGCATATTGTCGTTCCTCTCGACTTTATGCACCGCTACTTCAAGTCGTCGCTGCTCGAAGGTGCTGACGCTATTCCCGAAGGTAATTACGACGAGGAGAATATGAAGTCTACGGTGGTGCCGTTCCGCAACGGTATTATGCTTGCCATCGGCTGCGGAATGGCCGAGAGCCGCGGTCTGAACCGTGTGCTCATTGCCAATCACTTTGGCGACCACTCCATCTATCCCGACTGCCGCGAGGAATTCATCCGTCCGATGTCGGAGGCTATGCGCAACGGCACTTATGCCGGGGTGGAGATTGAGGCTCCCTATACCAAGATTTCCAAAGCCGACATCTGCCGCATCGGTACACGCTTAGGCATCGACTACTCGAAAACCTACTCCTGCTACAAGGGCGGCGAGAAGCACTGCGGTAAGTGCGGTACGTGCCGTGAGCGCAAAGAGGCTTTCCGCCTTGCCGGTGTCGATGATCCGACCGAATACGAGGAGTAAATTCTCCCTATCCCATATTCCTATGTGTTATGGCGAGCTTGCTGACCGTGACTTTTATGGCAATGATAATTTATATCATATTTATATAAGTTATGGCGAGGTGCGTGACCCCGCCATAACTTTTTCTTTTTTATTTTACTATAATCTTCTTGCCGTTATGGATATAAACACCATTCTGCGGTTTCTCAACCATTACACCTGATAACGTGTACCATGCGTTGTCGGTGTTGGCGGGAGCTACTGTCACTGTCGGAGCCTTGATACCGTCGGCGACGGAGTGCTTGGTAATGACAATCTTCTGGATGTACATACCCTTGTAAGCCTGGAATGTGACATAGCCGTTCACATTTCCCTGCCCGTCGAGGTCGGAGGTGGTGGCTACGGTTAGAGAGTCACCACTGTTGATGGGAGCCAGTACGGCGAGGGTGTCGGTCGAATTGTTGAGGAATACCTTTGTCGTAGCGCTTGTGCCGTTAGTGAAGAGAATGTGCTGCTTGTCGTCGGAGAGTCCCGGTGCGATGTATTCTATTTCCACCACATCGGCAGAGTCGAGGCCGTCGACAGCCCACTGCGTATTGCCCGAGACGTACACCCCACGGTGTGTGAGGTACTGGACGATGCGGTTCTGTCCCTGGAAGATATGGCACTCGTCGGGCAGTCCCAACGAAGCGGTCACCGAGTCGGGAGTATAGCCTTTGAAGTCGTTGCGGTTGCGGTTCTCCTTGCCCTCACCCTGGTTGACATATATCTTTCCTTCCTTGCTCTGATTGCGGTTGAAGTTGGATATCGCCACCGGTGTGCCTGCTTTCGTGAAGTCGTAGAGCAGTTCGCTGCCGTCGCCTTTGAGAATTTTTACGCTTGCCACGGCCATCTTCTTGTACAGCAGCACACTGATGTATCCGTCCTCGACTTTCTTCGAATTGATGAATTTGGCGCTGTCGATGACTATCGTGTCTCCCGAGTTGATGACCGACAGTCCCGCCTTCAGCGTATCGCCGTTGATCATTGCGCAGGTCATTCCTGATGCACCGGTGGCATAAATCATCTTTGTCTTTGTCTCGTCGTCCGACTCCGATGTGTACTTGAATATCACCTTGTCGCCGGCAGTGAGACCGTCGACGGCCATATTGCGCCCGTCGTTGCCGGCGTTGTAGAATCCGGCGTCGTTGATGGTCTGCACCAATCGCGGGTTACGCACCCACACGTGGCATTCCTCAGGCAGTCCTATCGACTTGCTGACGGAGTCGACGGCATAGCCCTTGTAGTCCTGCCGCTTGCTGTCGGTCTTGCCCTCTTTCTCGTAGCTGTAGAAAGCCCATCCGCAGTTGAAGTTGTTGAGTGCCACCGATGGCTTGTAGGCTTTCGTCAAGTCGTAAGTGAACGTTGTTTCCTGGGCCTGCGCCGCTGCCGAGAGCGAGAGGGCACCAAACATGAGAAGTAGAAATTTTTTCATAAGTTCAGTTTTAGCTATTAGTTATTAATTTGTCTTTGAGGATTTGTCTGATTAGTTATTTTGCTGCAAAAATAACAAAATAATATATTAAGGAGAAAGGCAGCCTGTTAAACTTTGCTAACTGGGTAATGAAAAAAGGCATAGTGCCGGATACTCCGCACTATGCCGTGGCCCTGTTGACAGGGATATAACAACTACTCTAATTATTCATTTCCTGCTGCAAAGGTAGTTCTATTCTTCAGAAATTTAAAGGGGAAAACCCTATTTTCCCGGGTGAAATCCCTATTTCCGCTTTTTCTATTCCTCCGCTCCGAGCAAAAAAAATATGCTGAAATGTTGCGAAAGTATTGCACGGAATATATTTTATTATTACTTTTGCAATCAGAAATATCAGGAACATGAAGCTTGTAATCATGACTAAGTCCACATTCTTTGTGGAGGAAGACAAGATTTTGGAGGCGCTCTTCGATGAGGGCATGGATAACCTGCACCTCTTTAAGCCCGACAGCAGCCCGATGTATTGTGAGCGTCTGCTGTCGCTTTTGCCGGAGGATTATTACCGTAGGATTACCGTTCATGAGCATTACTACCTCAAGAATGAGTACGACCTCGCAGGCATTCATATCGACGATCCGACGGCACCGGTGCCCGACGGCTACCGTGGCAAGTACAGCCGCACGTGTACCGACCTGTCGATGCTCAAGGAGATGAAGCGCAAGGCAAGGTATGTCTTTCTGAAGAATATCTTCAACTGCATAGAATTTCCGGAGGAGAAGTCGACGTTCACCCTCGCTGAGCTCGAAAAGGCCGCCGGCGACGGACTCATCGACCGCAAGGTGTATGCCCTCGGCGGCATGGGGCTCGACAATATCCGCATGGCGAAAGAATTGGGATTCGGTGGCGTCGTGGTTTGCGGCGACCTGTGGACCCACTTCGATATTCACAACAACACTGACTATACTGCGGTCATCGACCACTTCGACAAGATTCGGAAGGCCGTCGACTGAGGACGTACTATTCGTTGACACCATATTCAACAAAAGCATAATTAATTATCAACAATGAGTGACAACAACTCTTATCAGGTATTCTCGGGAACAAAGACGAGATACTTAGCAGAGAAAATCTGCGCCAGCCTGGGTCGTCCACTGGGCAACCTGAACATCACCAAGTTCTCCGATGGTGAGTTCGCTGTATCCTATGAGGAGTCGATACGCGGCAAGGATGTCTTCCTTGTGCAGAGTACATTCCCCAACTCTGACAATCTCATGGAGCTGCTGCTGATGATCGATGCTGCCAAGCGCGCCTCGGCACGCCACATCATCGCCGTTATCCCTTACTTCGGCTGGGCGCGTCAGGACCGCAAGGACAAGCCACGCGTGAGCATCGGTGCCAAGCTCGTGGCCGATATGCTGTCGGCTGCCGGCATCGACCGTCTGATTACCATGGACCTTCATGCCGACCAGATTCAGGGATTCTTCGATGTTCCTGTCGACCATCTCTATGCCAGCGGTGTCATTCTGCCATACCTGCAGAGTCTGCACATCAAGGATCTCGTCATCGCATCACCGGACGTTGGCGGCGCAAAGCGTGCCGGCACCTACGCCAAGTATCTCAACTGCCCACTCGTACTGTGCAATAAGAAGCGTGCACGTGCCAATGTCGTTGAGAGCATGCAGATTATCGGTGACGTGAAAGACAAGAATGTTGTCATCGTCGACGATATGGTCGATACCGCCGGAACCATCACCAAGGCTGCCGACATCATGAAGGCTGCCGGTGCCAAGAGCGTCCGCGCCTGCGCCAGCCACTGTGTGATGAGCGGTCCTGCCAGCGACCGTGTTCAGGAGAGTGCCCTTGAGGAGATCGTCTTCACCGACTCTATCCCTTACACCAAGCGCTGCGATAAGGTCAAGCAGCTCAGCGTCGCTGATATGTTTGCCGAGACCATCAAGCGGGTGGAGAACAACGAGAGCATCTCTTCGCAGTATCTCGTATAGGATAGGAGCTTATAGGGATTCAAAGGGAACTGTAGGCATTCATAGGAGCTTATAGGGAATCATGTGGAGCTATAGGAAACTATGGGCTCCCAAGGAAACTATAGGCTCTATAGAAACTATAACGAACTATAGAATCTATAGCGACCAATAGAAATTATAGGCCTATAGCCGCTATAGAAACAAAATATCAAAAAAAGCTTAGGGCTGCTGCTCTAAGCTTTTTTTGTTGATTTCATTTATTCTTTTTATTCGCCCTGGTGCACATCCTTCACCGCGCGGCCACTGGGCTCGTTCTGTCCGGCCCAGGCTTTGTCCCAGGCGAGAGCCTCGGCGGTGGAGCAGGCCACACTCGGTACCGACGGAACGGAGCGTGCGGCGCTGTCGCTGGGGAAGTGCTCGGCGAAGATGGAACGGTAGTAGTATTCCTCCTTGTTGCGCGGCGGGTTGATGGGGAACCGCTCGGCGGCGTGAGCCATCTGCTCGTCGCTGACCGCCGAGGCCGTAATCTCCTTGAGGGTATCAATCCAACTGTAGCCCACACCATCGGAGAACTGCTCCTTCTGTCGCCAAGCCACTTCGGCGGGGAGCATATCGGAGAAAGCCTCGCGCACAACCTTCTTCTCTATCGTCTGTCCCGGACACATCTTATATTTCGGGTCGAGGTTCATAGCCACATCGAGGAATTCCTTGTCGAGGAACGGCACACGGCCCTCCACGCCCCAGGCAGCGAGACTCTTGTTGGCCCTCAGACAGTCGTAGAGATAGAGTTTCGACAGCTTGCGAACCGTCTCCTTGTGGAATTCCTCAGGCGACGGAGCCTTGTGGAAATACAGATAGCCACCGAAAATCTCGTCGGCACCCTCACCCGAGAGTACCATCTTGATGCCCATCGACTTGATGACGCGAGCCAAGAGATACATCGGCGTGCTGGCGCGGACGGTCGTAACATCGTATGTCTCAATGAAATAGATTACATCGCGGATGGCATCGAGCCCCTCCTGAATGGTATAGTTTATCTCGTGGTGGACAGTTCCGATATAATCGGCCACGAGTTTAGCCTTCGCCAAGTCCGGTGCACCCTTCAGTCCGACGGCGAACGAGTGCAGTCGCGGCCACCAGGCCTTAGAGCCGTCCTCAACGCGGCACTGCGAGTACTTCTCGGCTATGGCCGAAATTACCGATGAGTCGAGACCACCCGAGAGCAGCACACCATAGGGCACATCGCTCATGAGCTGTCGGCGGACGGCGGCCATCAGCGACTCGCGAATCTTCTCCGATGCTGCCGACATCTCCGTCTCGGGCGTCTCGTCGATGCCCTCAGGTGTCTGTCTGTCGTCGTCGGTATTGGGATGATCCATCCAGTCGCGGTGGTAGTAGCGGCGCATGCCCGGTTCGCGGCTCCAGTAGAAGCTGCCCGGGAGGAACGGCTCGTAGCGGTCGCACTGTCCTTCGAGGGCCTTGAGCTCAGAGGCGCAGTAGACCGTGCCATCGTCGTCGTAGCCTATATATAAAGGTATAACCCCTATTGGATCGCGTGCCATAAGAAACTGGTCGGTCTCAACATCGTAGAGGCAGAAGGCGAAGATACCGCTGAGCTTCTCGAGCATTGCCGTAAGGTCGGCATCGGTGGGATGGCCTTTCGTGCGGGCCATCATATCGCGGTACAGGGCCAGGACCACCTCACAGTCGCTGCCGGTCTGGAAAGGATAGTCGGCATACTCGCGGCGGATGTCCATGTGGTTGTAAATCTCACCGTTGACGGCGAGCACCTGTTTCTTGTCGGGCGAGAACAACGGCTGCCGTCCGCTCTCCGGGTCGACGATGCTCAGTCGCTCATGGGCCAGGATCGCCGAGCCCCCAACGTAGATGCCACTCCAGTCGGGACCGCGGTGACGGATTTTCTGACTCATTCGCAATGCTTTCTGTCGCAGGGCAGGTGTCTGCTCCTGGATGTTCAATATTGATACTATTCCACACATGATGCTTTCTCTTTTATGTTTTTGTCGTTTTGGCTGTCTAATGTAATACAGTGGGTGCAAAGTTACACAAAAATATCGAATACAAAAACAAAACGACAACAATTTTCTCTTGATTTAATAAAAAAAGTAATATTCTTGCGTTTTATAACCGATTTTTGTCAGTTGCAATGGCGTTGCCGTATAGTCCGTTTGTGATTGTGACTACGGCCGGTTGTCGGGTGATAAGGTTAAAGTATCTGATTTTGTTTTAGTTGCGCGATAAATAATAACCGAAAAATTTTGCAGTCGGAATAAAAAGTAGTACCTTTGCAGCCGCTGTCACGAGATGGCAGCATGAAATTCAAACCAAATAAACATTTTTTTAAAGATTTATGGCAACAAAAATCAGATTACAGCGCGGCGGCCGCAAAGGCTATGCAGTATATCGCATTGTCGTCGCTGACTCGAGATCACCACGTGATGGTAAATTTACTGAGAAGCTTGGAACATACAATCCAAACACCAATCCAGCCACAGTAAGTTTGAATTTTGACCGTGCCCTCTATTGGGTAGAGGCAGGTGCACAGCCCACCGACACCACCCGCAACATTCTCAAGGGTGAGGGTGTGTATATGATGAAGCACCTCCGCGGCGGTGTTAAGAAGGGCGCTTTCGACGAGGCTGCTTGTCAGCAGAAGTTCGAGGCCTGGAAGACCGCTAAGGACCAGAAGAATCAGGCTGTAGCACAGCAGACAGCTGATGCTAAGAAGGCTGATGCCCAGAAGCACCTCGAGGCCGAGAAGAAGGTCAACGAGGCTATTGCCAAGAAGGTAGCCGACAAGAAGGCTGCTGAGGCAAAGGCAAAGGCTGAGGCAGAGGCTGCAAAGGCCGCTGAGGCTGCTGAGGCTGAGGCACCGGCAGAGGCTCCTGCTGAGAACGCAGAGGCATAAGCTGAAGTCTATCCAAAAACATTTTTCTTGCCATGGCCGTAGCCTTTCGGTGCGGCCGTGGTTATGAAACTCCGGAAGAGTGAATATTATTTCATCTCTGCCGGAGTTTTTTTTGATTTATCGTAGTGGAGGAACGAGAGGAAAACAGAGACGATTATGGCGTACGATAGCGAACTGCCGGTAATCGCAGGAAAACTTTCGGACACTTTCTTTGCTGTTTCGCTCATTTTCATTATCTTTGCAGATCATAAATCTGTCGTAACTACTTAAAAACTAACTAAATGGTGAACTTACGAACGAAAATATTTAGCGCTATTATTGCTGTTGCCGTCCTGACACACACCGCCGTGGCGACAGCGCAGATCATCGACCGCAGGCCGATAGTGGAGCGTAACAACCCGCATACGGAGCGGATCGACACCCTCGCCTCACTGACCGTCGGCAACGGGCGGTTTGCGATGACCGTCGATGCCACCGGCATGCAGTCGTTCCCCGAATACTACCGCGGCGGCATTCCCCTCGGCACCTTCAGCGAGTGGGGATGGCATTCGATGCCGAATCCTGAGGGCTACCGCGCCACCGACGCCTTGGAGGAACGGGACTTCGGTCGCGGTCACAAAGAACTCTATGCCGTCCAGCCTAAGGCTCCCGGCCGACAGCATGATGCCGCCGAATGGCTGCGCGCCAATCCCCAGCGTATGCACCTCGGTTGCATTGGCTTCGATATTCCGAGGCCGGAGCTCGTCGGGAATGTCAGCCAACGCCTCGATATGTGGACTGGAAAGATAACGAGTGACTTCGACTGTCAGGGGCACCGCTACCATGTCGAGACCGTCTGCCACCCCCGTCGCGACCTCATAGCCGTGCGAATTGCCTCGTCGACGATTCCGAACACTCCCAGCGCGGCCTCGCCGATGGCCCTGCGCCTCCGCATTCCCTATCCCACGGGAGGTCATAGCGATGATGCCTGCAACTGGAATGCCGACAAAAAGCGGTTTATTACGATAAAAAAAGTGGCTGGCACCGTAGCCTCCGACCGCCTCCGCATTGCCGTCGACAGCTCCGACTACTTCGTTGACCTCAGGTATGTGGCTGAGAATCAAGGAAAAGGGAGGATTACCATCGACAACACGGCGAAGGAATGTCGCATACCGATGGTTGAAACGGGAGAACTCATCTGTGAGTTTGCACCCGAAGAAAAGGCCCTCGGCGGCCTCGACAGCCTGCATTTTGATGATGTCGCTGAGGCTTCTGCGACATTCTGGAAAGATTATTGGACTCGTGGCGGCATCGTCGACCTCAGTGCTACCGACGATGCGAGGGCCCGTGAGCTCGAGCGCCGCATCGTCCAGAGCATCTACCTCCTTGCCGTCAACGACCGTCAGCATTTCCCTCCCGCCGAGACGGGACTTACCTATAACTCCTGGTTCGGGAAGTTTCACCTCGAAATGATCTACTGGCATCAGGCCTGGCAGGCCCTGTGGGGACACGCCGCCGACCTCGAACGGTCGCTCGACTGGTATTTCCGTGCCGCGCCGATGGCCCGTGAGATTGCCGCGCGACAGGGCTTTGGCGGTGTGCGCTGGATGAAGATGACCGACCCGTCGGCAGCCGAGGCACCATCGAATGTCGGCAGTTACCTCATCTGGCAGCAGCCACACCTCATCTATCTCGCCAATCTGCTCTACCGCGCCGCCAAATCGAAGGGCGACACGGCCGATGCCAGCCGCATTCTGCGGAAGTTCGGACCCCTCGTGGAGGCCACAGCCGAATTTATGTACGACTTCGCCGGGCGTGATCCGGTCAGCGGAAAATACTTTCTCAGCGGATATATCCCTGCTCAGGAAACCCTGAAAGCCTCGACGACGCGCAACTCTCCGTTCGAGTTAAGTTACTGGCTGACAGCCATGAAGATAGCCCAGAAGTGGCGGAAACTCACCGGAAAGGAGCCGAACAGTGAGTGGGACAGTCTCATCAGCGGTCTGCCACCACTGCCGTCGAAGAACGGTATCTACCTCACGGCCGAGGGGGCACCACTTATCGACCACCGTGCCGCACAGACCGACACCCCCGTGGGCGACGACCGCTACGCCAGCGACCACCCTATGCCCCTCGGTGCCTTGGGGATGATGCCCTGTAGCAGGCTGATGACGCAGGAGCGCATGGACAGCACCTACGACTGGACCATCGCCAACTGGAATTGGCAGAAGACGTGGGGATGGGACTATCCTATGACGGCGATGTGCGCCACGCGCCTCCACCGTCCCGACGATGCCGTCGGCGCGCTGCTCATGGCGGTGGCTAAGAACATCTATCTGCCTCAGGGCCACAACTGGCAGACACCCCGTCTGCGGTGTTATCTCCCCGGCAACGGTGGTCTGCTCCTCGCCGTGGCGCTCATGGCAGCGGGCTGGGACGGCTGCACCACGCCCGAACCCGGTTTCCCGCCGTCGTGGAAAGTGCGCTACGAGGGTATCCTGCCCCTGCCGTAGTATATATAAATAATGTGGGCGATGTAATCTCATCCGTGGATGAATAGATTATTCTGCCATTGGTCGGGGTAGGGTTGAGTGATGACGAATACCCCCATTGCGGGCTGCTGATAATGGAGCAGAATGTAATAATAATTCAAACATATTGAGCATTAGTCTTGTCTGTGTTACCGCCTCATTATCAACAACTTACAAACAGGGCCTTTTTACGTTGCGAAACAGACCGTTTTAGGATGCGAAACGGTCCGTTTCGCGAGCTCAAAAGGACCGTTTCGCAAGCCCAAATGGTATGTTTGGGATTCGTGTCAGGATTTTTCGTATTATATGGCAGTATGATATGGAAACTATTGTGTGCTATAGTCGACTATAGAACACTATATGAATAATTGCAAACTATATAGGACATAATAGAGATTATAGGGCGTAAAGAAGGAGATTGTCATACTAATTGTGGGTCGCCGGGGCTCTTGCGGTGAGGCCGAACCCATGGCTCGCGAGAGTGCCGACAGCGGGAGGACTGAAACTTCTTGCCCTTTTTTCTTGCGCTTTCTGGATAATTTTGTGTAAGTTTGCAGACGGAAGAATCAAAAACATATAGAACAATGGAAATAGGACAACGACTGCCGGAGGTCCTCGGTAAGGACCAGGACGGCAAAGAGATTAAACTCAGTGATTTCAAGGGCCGCAAGCTCGTGCTTTACGTCTATCCCAAGGACTCCACTCCCGGTTGCACCAATGAGGCCTGCAACCTCCGCGACAACTACGAACGGTTCCTGTCGTTGGGTTATGCTGTCGTCGGTGTGAGCATCCAGAGTGCCGAGAGCCATAAGAAGTTCATAGCCAAATACGACCTGCCTTTCCCCCTCATCGCCGATACCGACAAGACCCTCGTCACGGCCCTCGGCGTCTACGGTGAGAAGAAGATGTACGGCAAGACTACCATCGGAACTTTCCGCACCACCTTTGTCGCTGATGAGGATGGTGTCATAACCGAGATTTTCAAGCCCCGGCAGATAAAAGTTAAGGAGCACGCAGCGCAGATTCTCGGCGATAAGTAGCCGTCAGTAGGTGGCTGAATTGCTTGTGGGGTAATGATTCCTGAAAGACGTAACATCGCCGTTAGGCCGACTTGGATTGCATTTTGCGACCGTAAGTTCCGACTCCGCAACGAGTGCTTTCTGCCTTTCGGCCGACTTATTTCGCGGCTTGCGACCGCAAGTTCCGACTCCGCAGCGGGCGTTTTTTGCCCTTCGGCTGGTCCCGGAAGCACTGTTCGTTGACCGGCTGCGGCTGTTGATTGAAATAATTTTGCTGTTTGCTTTCTCCTTTCTACCTTTGCATCAGAAATCATGTTAAACCCTAATAGAAAGGAGATTACGATGAAAGTAAGATTAACGAAAGTCCTCGCCCTGTCGCTGATGCTCTTCGCCGCGACCGGCACTCAGGCCCAGTCGACCACCGATGTCGACGGCATCACCTCAGCCACACAGCAGACCGCCAGCCGCCAGCCGCGCAGTCACGGTCCACGCATGACCGTCGACAGTCTGAACACCTACATGACGGCGAATCTGAACCTGACCTCGACGCAGCTCGAGAAGGTCAAGGCCCTCAACGCCGAGTACAGCGACATCATCGAAGGACCCAAACCACCGTGTGGACATCATGGCGGCGGTCAGGGCAATGGGCGTCCGGCAGGTCCTCCTCCCGATCGCAGTGCCAACGAAGGGGCATCGTCGGCCGACACCACCTCTCGCCGGAATTCATCAGCCATGATGGCCACGCGCCAGCAGAGCTACGACACAGCGCTCCGCGCCATCCTCGACGACAGCCAGTATGCTGCCTACGAGAAGGTTAAACCGGCCTTTGCCAGTCAGCGCCGGCGCCGCATGCCGATGCGAAAGGAGTGACGGAGGGTCACAATTATCATGCAAGAAACATAAAAGGTGCATACATCAGCCGCCAATCGGCCCTGTGTAGGCACCTTTTTCGTTTGTAACCGAAATGTAACGCCAATGAAAAAGAAAAGCAAGAAAATAGTTGTTATTTTGCAATCGAATTTATAATTTTGCAATCATGGACAATGAGAACAAGACGAGGCTCCTCGCTGTCGACGACGAAGAGGACCTGTGTGAGATTTTGAAGTTTAACCTCGAGGCCGAGGGCTACGAGGTCGATACTGCCAATTCGGGTGAGGAAGCCCTCGAGATGGACCTCACGAGCTACCGGCTCATACTGCTTGACGTGATGATGGGTGGCATGAGCGGGTTCGCTGTGGCCCGTAAGCTCAAGGAGAATCCGGCCACGAAGAATATTCCCATCATCTTTCTTACCGCCAAAATCACTGAGAATGACAAGATTACGGGTTTCAACCTCGGTGCCGACGACTACATCTCCAAGCCTTTCTCCATTCGTGAGGTGCTCCTGAGGGTCCGCGCCGTCCTGCGCCGTTCGGAGACGCATGCTGCCGAAGAGACTGTCGAAGAGCCACATACGCTTGAATATAAGGGCCTTGTCGTCGACCTCGACCGCAAGACCGTCATCGTCGACGGCGAGGAGGTGCCCTTCACGAAGACCGAGTACGGCATCCTCTGCACGCTCCTCGAACATCCCGGACGCGTCTTCTCGCGTTACGACCTCATCCGCCATATCTGGCCTACCGATGTTCTTGTCTCCGACCGCACCGTCGACGTGAATATCACCCGACTGCGCAAGAAGCTCGGACAGTATGCCGGCAATATCACCACGCGCCTCGGTTTCGGATATTATTTCGACAAGTAGACTATGACAAGCAACTTCTCCATAGGCCGTTTCAGGCCGTCGGGCACGAAGAAGGCGGAGCTGACCATCGGCACGAGGCTCTACCTCTCCGTCCTGTCGCTGTTTGTCGTCTTCGCCGTGGCGTTCATCGTGTTTCAGCAGAACCGCGAGAAGCAGTTCAAGGTGGAAACGCTGAACACCCGTCTTCAGGATTTTAATACCACAATCAACGAGACAGTATTCTATAATGGTGACGGTTTCAGCGAGCAGGCCCTGTCGCGGTTCATCGCCCGCCACCACGAACGCGGCCTCCGGGTGACGATTATCCGCAGCGACGGTACCATTGCCTTCGACAATATCCGCAAGGACTATGTCAGAATGGGCAACCACCTCACGCGCCCTGAGGTCGTCGAGGCCCTGCGCACGGGCACCGGATCGGCTGTCGACCGCAACAGTACGACGCTCCGTCAGGCCTATTTCTATAGTGCCACCTACTTTCACAAGGAGAAGATTATCATCCGTTCGGCCCTTCCTTACAACGTCAATCTGGCCAAGAGTCTGCGTGCCGACCAACATTATATATGGTTTGCCATTGCGGTGATGATTATCCTCACCATCGTCCTCTACCGTTTCACCCACCGGCTGGGCCGTAACATCACCAAGCTCAACGCCTTTGCCACACGTGTGGAGCACACCGCTTCGGTGCCGTCGGCATCCGATGTCGATATGGGGACGGCAGTCTCGGAGCTCGGCGGATTCTCCGACGATGAGCTTGGCGACACCGCCGAACGAATAGTGAAACTATACATTAAGCTCCAGCGCACGCAGAAGGAGCAGGATATACTCAAGCGGCAGCTGACGCAGAATGTGGCCCACGAGCTGAAAACGCCGGTGGCGAGCATCCAGGGCTATCTCGAGACAATCCTGTCGCACCCCGATATGGTATCGGCGACGCGCGACCAGTTCCTCGACCGCTGCTACTCGCAGAGTAAGCGTCTGGCATCGCTGCTCGGCGATATGTCGACGCTGAACCGCATGGACGACGGCGCCGACATGATGGTCTTTGAGGATGTCGATATCGCCGAGGTCATACGCACCGTCGAAAAGGAGAGCCAGTTTGCCCTCGAGGAGAAGAATATGTCCATGGAATGCCACATCCCCGATACTATGGTCATCCACGGCAACCGCGGCTTGATATACAGTATCTTCCGCAATCTCACCGATAATGCCATTGCCTACGCCGGAACGGGTGTTAAGATTACCGTCGACGGCAGTCTGCGGCGGGTCGTCATGGGCGATGCTGCGGGCCGAAAAGGAAATGTTCATAAGGCTGACGCGCCGCAAATTCCTCATGGAGAGGGACTTATGGAGGCCTCTTTCATATTCTCCGACAATGGTATCGGCGTTGCTGACGAGCACCTGCCGCGACTCTTCGAGCGTTTCTATCGTGTCGACAAGGGCCGCAGCCGTAAGATGGGCGGAACGGGTCTCGGACTCGCTATCGTCAAGAATGCGGTGCGCGTCCATGGCGGTGCCATCAGCGTAAGGAATAATCCCGGAGGCGGCCTGCGCTTTGAGTTCACCCTGAGGTGAGCCGCCGACAATGAAAAAACACACGGAGACCTGCTCTTTCCCATGAGGAAGGGGCAGGCCTCCGCGCGTTTCGGGGGTGGCGGAGGAGGTGGAGAGCGGCGAATTTTAATTCGCCGAACCCGACGGGAATAGACTGAGAACCCGACGGGAATAGACTGAGAACCCGACGGAAATAAAGCCGGAGCCCGACGGAAGAAAGCTGAGGGCCCAACTGAAAGAGCGAAAAGGGAACAGAAAAAGGGCAGAGAAAAGGACGGGAGCGGATTTAATTAACCTGTAACATAAGCGCAACTGCGATGTAATAAAGCTATGCTACCTTTGCAATCGTAAAAGGTAAAAAGCATAGAATGAAAAGGATTTCAAGTAAGATTATGTTTTCCCTCGCTCTGCTGTCGGCCTGTCCGTTGGGTGCGATGGCTCAGGAAATTCAGGGAAAGGTCGTCGATAAGCGCTCGGGCGAGCCAATCATCGGCGCAACGGTAGAGGTTGCCGGGACGGCCAACCGCACTGTCACTGACATTGACGGTCGATTCAAGTTCACCGCCCTTGCCCCGGACCGCAAGTATTCGCTGATGGTGAAATACATATCTTATAAGACTCAAGAAATTGACGGAGTTCAGTCGAAGGCTGATGGTGCCGGGAATCAGGTGCTTATAGCACTTCAGTCGGATGAACAGAAGCTCGGTGAGGTCACCGTCACCGCTGTTGCAAGGCGAAACACAGAGAAAGCGATGATCCAGCAGACCAAGGCGAGTTCCGTCATAGTGAGCAATGTGTCGGCACAAGAAATACAACGCACCCAGGACTCCAATGCGGGCGAGGTGATACGCCGTGTGCCAGGCGTGAGCCTCATCGACGAGAAATTCGTCATGGTCCGTGGTCTCTCGCAGCGTTATAATAATGTATGGATCAACGGAGGAGCCGTTCCGAGCAGTGAGGCCGATACGAGAGCTTTCTCGTTCGACATGATTCCGAGTAATCAGATCGACAACCTCACGATAGTGAAAACGCCTGCCGCTGAGTATCCTTCCGACTATACCGGTGGATTCATCCTCATCAACACCAAGGAGATTCCTACGACGAACGCATTCCATATCACCGTCGGCGGCAACTGGAACAGCGGTTCGGCATTCCGGAATTTCCTTGCTCAAAAATCGTCATCGACCGACTGGCTCGGCTTCGACGGCGGACTGCGGTCGCTCCACGGGGGCATCGGTGGCTCGCTCCACTCCCTTGGGTCCAACAGCGGTGGCAACACGATGTACTCGCTCACCGGAAATCATCTCACTAACGACTGGCATACAGATAGTTACAGTCCTATTGGTGACCTCAAAATCGGTGCCGACTGGACCCGGAAATGGAATATCGGCGACAACCGACTCGGAATGACCGCCGCCGTGAACTACACCAATGAGTACCGCACCTACCGCGGAATGATAAACAACTTCTACGATGCCTACGATGTGGGCAACGACCGTGAGAATCCCCTCCGCCTCTCCACCGACAACCAGTATAACCACAACGTGCGCCTCGGGGCTATGGTCAACCTCACGCTCCTCTCGCCGAGCGGCAAGAACAAGTATCAGCTGAAGAATATCTTCAACCAGATTGGCAACAGCCGATACACCTCCCGACAGGGCACAAGCGCACAGTCGGAACCGGAAAGGTCGGCAGAATACTACTACCGCAGCCGTACTACATACACGGGTCAGATAACTGGAAAGCATGACATCAGTGGCGATGCACTTGACTGGAGTGTCGGCTATGCCTATGCCAACAGAAGGTTGCCTGACCGTCGGAAATACATTCTCTACAGTGAAAATTCATCCACCGACGACGATACCTACGTCTGGCTCTACCAGAACGATATCTCGCGTGAGTGGACCTCACTCGACGAGCACATCATATCTCTCCAGGTGAACGACGAACATAAGTTCGACTTCGGGTCGTGGACGCCTACGCTGAAGGTCGGAGCCTACGGCGAATACCGCACCCGCTCCTACAAGACCCGCAACTTCTTCTACTGGTACAACACCGCCGACAACACCATGCCAGCTGGTTTCCGCTCCATGGACATGCCCTCGCTGCTCAGCGACCCCGCCAATTTCGGCGCCGACAAGCTCTATCTGCTCGAGGATGTAAACAAAATCAACGACTACGACGGCCGTAACACCCTTGGCGCGGGCTACGTCACGGCCTCGCTGCCCTTCGGAAGGCTCAGCATCCTCGCCGGACTGCGCTACGAGTGGAACCAGATGGAGCTCATAACCAACACCCGTCAGCTCGAGGAGAGCCATAAGAGTCACTACTACCGCCACGGCGACCTCTTCCCGTCGCTGAATATGACCTGCCGTCTCAACGACGAACATCAGCTCCGGCTGGCCTACGGACGAAGCATCAACCGCCCCGAGTTCCGCGAGCTCTCGCCGTCGGTGTACTACGATTTCGACCTTGCCAGCGACGTACAGGGCAACTACGACCTCCGCAACTGCTACGTCCAGAACCTCGACCTGCGATGGGAGTGGTATCCTACGGGTGGGGAGATGGTCTCGCTCGCAGCCTTCTACAAGCATTTCGACTCGCCGATAGAATGGGTTTACACCATGTCGGGAGGTACAGATGTCATTTATTCATACAAGAACGCAAAGTCGGCCGACAACTACGGCCTTGAGCTCGACCTGCGTAAGACTCTCGATTTCATCGGGTTGCGCAACTTCTCGATCTCGTTCAACGGCTCGCTCATCCACAGTCGTGTCAACTTTGAGCCGGGCAGCGTCGAATATGACCGCCCGATGCAGGGTCAGTCGCCCTACCTCATCAACACGGGACTGTTCTATAAGAATCCAAAATCAGGCATCGACGCCGCAATACTCTACAACCGCATCGGCAAGCGCATCGTCGGTGTGGGACGTAACGAGGGCGGTGCCGAAAGCGAAAAGAACGTCAGAGTGCCCGACAGCTACGAGATGCCGCGCGATGCCATCGACATCACCTTCGGAAAGCGGCTGTGGAAACGCCTCGAATTGAAATTCGCCGTCCGCGACCTCATCAACCAGAGCATACTCTACAAGCAGTTCTCCACCGTCACCTACGACGACGGACGGACGAAGAAACTTCAGGAGATAACTCGAAAGTACAAGCCTGGACGTAACATCCAATTGACACTTACTTATACTCTCTAATTAATTTACATACAAATTAATATCTAAAGATGAAAGCAAAGAAATTTTTCGGAGGCATGTGCCTCCTCGCTCTCGCGGCCTCTATGACCGCGTGCAGCAGCGACGACAACAACGAACCGGACAACAGTAAGCAGACATCGTACACCAAGGGTACCGACGGCGGTCTGACATCATCGACGGGTATCCTCTTCAACGCCGACGGCAGCGACAACCCCAACGGCACTCAGATTGGCAACGGCGAGCAGGGATTCGTCTTCACCGGCAACACAACACTGAAGAAAGGCACCTACACCCTCAAGGGATGGGTCTATATAGCCAACGGCGCCACCCTGACTATCGAGCCGGGAACCGTCATCAAGGGCGACAAGGAAACGAAGGCTGCCCTCATCGCTGAGCCGGGCGGCAAGCTCATTGCCCGCGGCACCTATCAGCAGCCTATCGTCTTCACCTCCGAGCAGGCACCGGGAGCCCGCAAGCCCGGCGACTGGGGCGGCGTAATCCTCTGTGGTAAAGCTCCTAACAACAACGGTGTGCTCGCCCAGCAGATTGAGGGCGGTCCGCGCACAAAGCACGGCGGCAACGATCCTAAGGATAATTCGGGTGTGCTCGAGTATGTGCGTATTGAGTTTGCCGGATACCCCTTCGAGAAGGATAAGGAAATCAACGGTCTGACACTCGGCTCCGTCGGTTCCGGCACAACCATCGACCACGTGCAGGTGTCCTACTCCAACGACGACTCCTACGAGTGGTTCGGCGGTACGGTCAACTGTAAGTATCTCGTGGCTTTCCGCGGCTGGGACGACGACTTCGATACCGACAACGGATTCTCGGGTAACGTTCAGTATGGACTCTCCGTCCGCGACTCGAAGATTGCCGACGCATCGCAGAGCAATGGTTTCGAGAGCGACAACAACGCCGGTGGCACTACCGCTGAGCCTTACACCACAGCAACATTCTCGAATATGACTTTCCTTGGCCCGAAGACTTTCGACGCTAACTAACTTCAAGAATACCAGCGACTACATCAATGGCGGTGGCATGAACCCCGAGAACGGTTCGTCGATGGGTAAGTTCCAGGCTGCCATGCACATACGTCGCAACTCGCGTCTGAACTGCTACAACAGTGTTGCCATCGGCTGGCCTGTCGGTCTGATCCTCGACAACGAGAAGGGTAACACCCAGGAGGCAGCCACCAACGGTCTGCTGAAGCTCCACCGCATCGCCTTCGCCGGCATGGACGCTGTGGGCACCGATTTCAACAAGATTTATGAAGACCATCTCTACGACTACAAGACCAAGACTCTCGACGTGACGAAGCCCTCGTTCTCGAGCACATTCTTCAAGCTCCCTGCCAACGGCAACACTGTCCTCGACTGGACAGCCACAGCCTACAACGGCATAGCATCGGTCATCGCAGCCTCCACGCAGGTGGGCAGCTCGCTGACGGCATCGTTCGACGAGCTCTCAGGCAACAATTGGTTCGACCGTGTGAACTTCGTAGGTGCTTTCCAGAGCGGCAACGACTGGACAGCAGGATGGACGAACTTCGATCCTGAGAACACCGTCTACTAACCTTCGTAGGATGTAAACAAGAATTTATTTTCCCTCAAAAGTGTTCATGGGGCGCTGCCGTCGGACTGACGGGGGTGCCCCATATTTGTTGCGGGGTGAGCGTGCGGACCTATCATTCATTCCTGCATCCGATGGTCAATTGGGCATGAATCGATAAGTGAATACTTGCAATAAGATGTAAAAATAATTCACATTACCTTGTCTCTCGCCCCGTCTTTGTACGCCATTGATTATCAGAAGGTTACCAATACTTGCCATTTTGCGTTCTAAAACGGTCCGTTTTGCGTTCCCAAACGGCCCGTTTTGTAAGCTGAAACGGTCCGTTTTGCAACGCCAAATGGCCCGTATTGAAATGGTGTAAATATATTTCAACATTATTCGTGAAAGTATATATAAACCCGTTTCCGCACGAAAAACACGAATGAAACGATTTTCGGCAAACCGAAGAAACGATTTTTTATGGACGAGGGAGGATGGGTGATTGTGAAATTTGGGTTATTCGTGCAACGAGAAATAACCATATCCCACACGAAAAACACGAAAAGAACGATTGTCAAACTCACCTGCACCTATCCACTTGCTGGGCGCAATATCCCCATTCTAATGCACATAGGTTATTTACTCTGCCAACAGAAAGCCCCGACGGGGCTTAATTCTCAATAACCCCAGACTAAGGGAGCATAGCGACCGCAGTCTGGGGTAGAACGTGGCGCACGAAATCCACGACCAGCCTCTAAGAGGTTGAATAGCGGAACGCGCATTAGTGTCAATGGCAAAGGTAGATGCGCACAACGTGCTATTGTGCCTCTTCGAGGCACTGAATGTATGGCTGTATGCATCGTTGTTCCCCGGACTGCACTCGCTATCGCTCGCTTAGTACGGGGTTATTGACGATTCAGCCCCGTTGGGGCTGGCAGTGGCAGAGAAAAATCCCCTCGCAAAGCCACAAAGACCGCAACGGATGCGCCAAGGAACATAAAAATCCTTTGCGTAATCTTTTCGGTCAGGGCGACTTAGCGAGAGAGATTACACACTGCTCGTAACCACTTGCAGGGGCGGGTAGGATGGGCTATGGGCAGTCCGCTCGCCTTGAAGAGGCAAAAAAATCGGCCCACGGTAATTATCCAGTGCACTAAAATGGGGTTTATCAATACCTTAACACTATTGTAACACAAATGAAATGCAACGCGAGTAATTTTGCAAACGAAAAGTATAGAACCCGAGACAATAATCAATGAACACTACAGAGAGAATTAAGAGAGGAGCCTTGCTCATGACCTTCTGCCTCGCTGCCATGCAGATGACGGCGCAGAAAAACCAACCGTCGATGAAGATCGGAGGTACGATCCGCGGCAAGTATGAATATCAGACCCAGGACCAGAAAGGCCGTTTCGAGGTGCGCACGGCACGTGTCGACGTGGCTGGAAACATCAATCCCATCGTTTCGTATAAGGCTGAGATTGACCTCTGCGATGAGGGAACAATCAAAATGCTCGATGCCTACGCCATGGTCAACCCCTGGAAGTCGCTGAAAATCACCCTCGGACAGATGCGTGTGCCGTTTACCATCGACGCCCATCGGTCGCCGTATCAGCAGTATTTCGCCAACCGTTCGTTCATTGCCAAGCAGGTGGGCAACGTGCGAGATGTGGGTGCACGACTTGGCTATACGTTCAACGCCGGATTCCCCATCGTCGTTGAGGCCGGTGTCTACAACGGTTCAGGACTGACGAACCAGAAGGATTTCTGGACGAACAATATCAACTTCTCGGCCAAGGCGCAGTTTCTCCTGCCCTGCGGTCTCAACGCCGTGCTCAGCGCCCAGAAAGTGCGGCCCTCCGACATTAATATAATGATGTACGACGCCGGCCTGACTTTCCACAAGAAAGGATTCATTGCTGAGGCCGAATATCTCTACAAGCACTATGAGAAAGGTGCCCACCGCCCCGTCCATGCCTTCGACAGCTTCGTCAGCTACGATATCAATCTGCCACGGAAGTCTACCGGAGGTCAGCCGAAGTATCTCTTCACAAAGGTGTCGCCACTCCTCCGGTACGACTTCATGACCGACCACAGCGACGGATCGTCGAGTGCTGTGGTCACCGCCGCCGACGGAACGCGTACCCTCAAGACCACCGATTATAAGCGCGGCCGAATAACCGGTGGCGTGACGCTCAGTCTCGACAGGCCTTTTGCCAGCGATATCCGTGTGAACTACGAGAAATATTTTTACGGTCACGACGGCATTCCAAAGGTGTCGGAGAAGGATAAAATTGTTGTCGAGCTGATGGTTCACTTCTGATTGCGGACGTTAATATTTCAGGATGATACGGGATTGTAACAGGATGTAACACGATTTTAACGGGAGCGTAAATGCATTGTAACAGTTCTGTAATACATTGTCAGTAATTTTGCAGCAGAAACACATTTGAGGAGTAAAAAGTTATGAAAGAAAGCAAGAAAATGATTCTCCGTCTGCTGTCGAAAGACGGTAAGAAGAGCAAGAAATTCGACCTTTTAGTATTGAATCTCGCACTGCAAAAGATTGACAGCGACAACTTCGACTTCGACGGTCAGGCTGTCTACACTTCCGACCGCAAGCGCCTTGTCTACTGTCTTTCCGACAAGGACAGCTTCACCATTCCTGAGGGCGTGGAGGTTATCGGCGAGATGGCTTTCCGAAGGAAGAAGGCTCTGAAGAACGTCATCATCCCGTCGACGGTGACGAAGATAGAGAATGATGCTTTCTACGACTGCGACGGTCTCGAGAATGTGTATATCCCGTCATCGGTGACGACGGTCGAAGGATATGCTTTTGCCGAGTGCGACTCGCTGAAGACGGTTACCTTTGCCGGTACACCCAAGAACATCAGCCGCCACGTTTTCGACGACAGCGATGAGCTCCACAGGATTACGGTGCCCGCGAAGGCGGTGCAGAAATTCAGAAAAGCCCTCCACTATAAGGACGAGGACGACGAATACATCATTGTGGCAGCCAAGGCCGCACCATCAGCCGATGGTCAGAAGGCACCGGAGAAGACCGGAAAACAGGAACAGAAAAAGGATGTCTCCTCAAAGCGCGAGGACGAGAAGTCGGCTCACGCTACAGCAGATAAGAAAGCAAAGAAATAAAGCCCGGGCCCGATACCGGGCTTTTTTGCAGAAGAAACGGAATCTCTTGTCGGCGAAAGTAATTATATCTGCGTATTCGCTGAGGTCGAAATTATCTTGTCGGAAAGAGTAAATTTTATCTACATATTATTTAAAACTGAACAGCCGAAGAAACGCTATTATATCTATTATGGACAAAAAGGAATCGAAAGAAAAGGTTGCCGAAATATCGGTGAGAAAACTGAAGGACGGACTCTACGTCGAACGCGACGTTAGCTGGATGTATTTCAACCACCGTATCCTGCAGGAGGCGCAGAAGGAGAGTGTGCCTCTGCTCGAGCGGTTGTCGTTTTTGGGAATTTATTCGAACAATCTCGACGAGTTCTTCCGCGTCCGCGTGGCATCGATAACCCGTCTGCTTGCCGAGCCGTCGTTGGATAAGAAAACCAACCACACCCTCAAGCGCACCCTCAAAACCATCAACCGACTCAACGAGGAGTACAGCCGCGAGTACGACAAGGCCGTCGTCGAGGTCTTCGGTCTCCTTGAGCAGCATGGCATCCGCGTTGTCAACGAACAGCATCTCAACGATGAACAGCGCTCCTTCCTCCGTAACTTTTACTTCGATAAACTCAACGGGTCGGTCAACGCCATGTGGCTTCACGACATCGACAATATTGCGAAATTAGAGGACAACCGAATCTACCTCGTCGTGGAGCGCAAAGCCCTTACCGATGCCGACAAGGATGCCATCGGCAAGCATAAGACCCGTCTGGCCATAGTGAAAATTCCTGACCGCCAGGTGGGCCGCTGGGTGAAGATTCCGTCGAGCGACGGCTTCGAGAATATAATGTATCTTGACGATGTCATCCGCTACTGTCTGCCCATCATCTTCCTCGGCATGAAGCCGGCGGCCTATTCCGCCTACTCGTTCAAGTTCACCAAGGATGCCGAGATGGAAATCGACAACGACCAGGACTATGGCACCCTTGAGCGCATCCGCCAGGGCATCGACAGCCGTAAGCGTGGCGATGCTGTCAGGGTGCTCTACGACAAGGAGATGCCAAAGGAAATTCTGAAGAAAATTCAGGAGCGCCTCGACCTCGACGAACTCGATACGTCGCTCGCCGGCGGCCGCTATCAGAACCATAAGGACCTGATGTCGTTCCCAAGTTGCGGCCACGACGAGCTGAAGTATCCTAAGTGGCGGCATGTGGTGAAACCGGTTTTCGCCTCCGCCGACAGCATTCTCGACAAGATTCGGGAGAAGGACCGTTTCATCCATGTGCCCTACGACTCCTTCGACTGCTATCTGCGTGTGCTCCAGGAAGCTGCGCTCAAGCCGGAGGTTAAGGAGATAAAGACCACCCTCTACCGTCTGGCCAAGGACTCACGGGTGGTGAAAGCCCTCATCAGCGCTGCCCGCAACGGCAAGAAGGTCACCGCCGTCGTGGAGCTCCTGGCCCGTTTCGACGAGGAGAGCAACATCAAGTGGAGCCGCCGTATGCAGGACGAGGGCGTAAATGTAATATACGGTGTGGAGGGTCTTAAAGTCCATTCCAAACTCCTGCATATCTCGACGAAGAATGGCGATATAGCCTGCATAGGAACGGGAAACTTCCATGAGGGCAACGCAAAGATATATACCGATTATATAATGATGACGGCGCGTGCCGGAATAGTGAAGGAGGTGTCGAAGGTTTTCGACTTTATAGAGCATCCATATATCCACCCTCAGTTCCGCGAGCTGATGGTATCGCCGAACTCAATGAAGAACCGCATACTGCGTCTGCTCGATGTGGAGATAAAGAACGCCAAGGCCGGGAAACCGGCATGGGTGAAGATGAAGATCAACCACATCACCGACAAGGATATGGTGGCCAAACTCTATCAGGCCTCTCAGGCCGGTGTGAAGATTGGCATCGTCATCCGCGGCAACTGCTCGTTGGTGACGGGCATCCCCGGTGTGAGCGACAACATCAAGTGTGTGGGCATCATCGACCGTTATCTCGAGCATTCGCGCATCCTCATCTTCTGTAATGGCAGCCACAACAAGTACTTCCTCGGTTCGGCCGACTGGATGCCGCGCAATCTGTTGAGCCGTGTGGAGGTCTATACCTCGGTCTACGACCCCGACCTGCGCCACGATCTCATGCGCACCGTCGACTACGGACTGCGCGATACCGCCAACGGCCGGATTGTCGATGGACGTGGCACCAACGCCTTCCAGCCCGTCGCCGAGGGCGAGGAACCGTTCCGCTCGCAGGAGGCCCTCAACGCTGAGGCCGAGAAGTATGGCGTGGAGCTATAGATTGGTAGCCATAGGCCGTACGTTTTCCTTTGTCGTCCTGTAGCTTCCTTTTCTTCTCTATAGTTTCCTTTGCCTCCCTATATCCTATAAATAAAACCGAAAGAAGACAATGAAAGATAAAGAAATGATATCCGCCGGGTTCGGTGAGGAATTCAACCTCGCCGCCATCGACGTTGGTTCGAATGCGGCCCGTCTACTGATAAAGCACGTTGAGATCGACGTCGACGGCAATAAGTCGGTGAGCAAGCAGCTCTTCCTGCGTATCCCCTTGCGCCTTGGTATGGACGTCTTTGCCGACGGAAAGATATCGAAGGAGCGGCAGCGTGAGTTCCTCGCCGCCATGAAAGCCTACCGTCAGCTCATGAAGGTATATAACGTTCGCGAATACAGGGCCTGTGCTACGTCGGCCATGCGCGATGCCTCCAACGGAAAGAGCATCATCCGCCGCATCCGCCATAAGGCCGGGCTGAACCTTGAGATTATCACCGGCGACGAGGAGTCGCAGATAATCTTCGACAACCACTTCAACTATATTGTCAACGCCTCTCAGACCGCCGACGGCAGCGTCGCCGACGGCAACTTCCTCTACGTCGATGTCGGTGGCGGATCCACTGAGGTGAGCTTCATCTGCGGTGGCGAGCGCATCTACAGTCATTCGTTCAACGTCGGAACTATCCGCCTGCTGAAGGGAAAAGTGCGGAAGAGGGACTTTGTCGAGATGAAAGAGGAGATAACGAAGGTTACCTCCGGCCGCACCGGCGTCCGCATCATCGGGTCGGGTGGAAATATCAACAAGCTCTACCGGCTGGCCTCGAAGAAGGAGCACCTCGACGGCGCACTGCCCGTCGGTGTCCTCCAGAAGGAGTATGACGTGCTCAGCAAGATGAGCATTGAGGAGCGGATGGCCGAATACGGACTGAAACCCGACCGCGCCGATGTCATCGTTCCGGCCGCGGAAATCTTCCTCCAGGCTGCCGCCAACTCGGGGGCCACCGATATTCTCGTTCCGAACCTCGGCCTTGCTGATGGTATCATCAACGATATGCTCAGCAAGTACACGGCATAGAGTTTATTTTAGTTTTGGTTTCAACTCGTCGGGCGACTCCTTGGTGAACATCATCACCGGTGGAGCCGTCTTTTTGTATAGGTCGCTGATGACGCTGACGTCGACGGTTGTCGTCGGTGCGAAGGCGTCGCTCGCCATATAGTCGATGATGGCTTTCCGCATCTGACGGGCCACAATGCGGCGGTCGAGGGCGGTGGTGATGTCCATTGTCGTCATGAGCAGCTTGCCCTTGAGGACCTTCGCCTCGACAATCATTCCGAGTTTGCGGCTGACATGCCACGTGTCGATGGGCTGAACGGGACTCTCGTAGTCGGCCGGGAACTCCGCGAGGTTCATCACCTGGGCCTTATTCAGCAGCTCCCACCAGTTAAGGTTCGTCCAGTCGTCGGTGGGAAACTCCTTGAACAGCGGGTGCCGACAGTCGATATATGCTCCGGTGGTATGTGGCGGCCGCATCTTGAACCAGCTTGTATTCCAGAATACTGGTAGATAAGTCTGGCGCACGTCGCTGCCGTAGCTCACCTTTCCGGCTGCCGTGAGCAGTACCTTGCCGCCGTGAGCCAGTGTGCGCAGGGCCTTGGCGTCGAGGCTGTCGGCGATGTATATTCCTTTCGCCTCGGCAATTTCCACATCGGGATAAACCCAATAGTCGTAGTGGTTGGTGTAACTTCTGCCGCTGATGACGGCCGAGAGGCGGAGTGTCAGCTGCTTGGGCTTGTCGAGGTAGGTGGGCAGGACGATGCTGAAGACGTGGCGCGTCTTGCCGGTGGCGATATCGGCATTGGCCGACCCTTGCTTCACGACTGTTGTTCCGTCGGTGACGGTGTAGCCGACTGTGGCATCGCTGTGCGCCTCTCCGGTGGCATTATAGAAGTCGATGTCTACTGATGCCTTCTCTCCGGCACGGAAAGTGAATTTCGGGAATTCGGCCATGATTACGAAATCGTTGCAGAACTCGCGCCACTCCTTGCCGTCGACATACCCTTTCTCGCACCAGAAGACGTTGAGCGGTCCCACGAGAGCCGTGCCCTGACCGCTATAGTCGTTGAGGCCGAGGTAGAGGAATCCCGAATAGTCGGCCGTCCGGAGGTTGCGCTCAGTCTCGAATTTATATGCCAACGTCTGCAGCTTGCCGCTGCTCATCAGGAACTTACGTGCCATCGCAGCCATGCCGTTGTCGTGCAGCAGCTTGTCGAAGATGTCGAAGTTGTATGCTTTGTACACTCCTGTGTACTGGTTCCGCTCGTTGAGGTCGGGAAAGGCGCACCACTGCCCCTGCTCATGGGCAATGACTGGCGAGTTGTTAGGCTCGCTGCCTTTGTAGTTACGGGGGAAGAGAATCTGCCGGTCGTAGTCGTCGGTGCTCTGCGGTGCCGCCTTGTCCCAGTCGAGACCGCGTGCTCCGGCCTTGACGTGATACTCGCTGCCGCTGTCCCAGGCCCATCCGCCGCCGACGGAGGCCCCGCAGTAGATGCGTCGTGCGTCGTAGCACTTCATCGTGTCGACCCATGCGTTGCAATATTTCACCCAGTCGCCGGCGGGCTCGTTGCCAAGGGCCATCATCACGAAACTCGGATGGTTGCCGTAGGTGTCGACGATGCGGCGCGTCTCGGTGGCAAGATAGCTGTCGACGGGCTGTCCCTTACCGAGTTTCACACCGTGGTTGGGCCACGACGGACCCTCCGGCTGGAGATAGATGCCTACGCTGTCGGCGGCGGTGAAGGCGGCCTCCGGTGGGCAGTAGCTGTGGAAGCGCATGGCGTTGAGGCCGTATTCCTTCATCTTCCGGAATATTCGCATCCACGATTCCACGTCCATTGGCGGATAACCGGTAAGGGGAAAATTGCAGTTGCCCACCGTTCCGCGAATCCATATCTCCTTGCCGTTGAGGAGGATATGGCGACCGTCGACACTGATATCGCGGAAGCCGAACGCCACCGGAACGTCCATGCCGTGGTATCTCACCGTGCGGTGATAGACGACGGGTGTGGCTGCCGACCACAGTCGTGGATTGTCGATGTGCAAAGTCATCGTCTCGTCGGGGAAAACAACGCTCACGTTGCCGGTACGCGCGTCGGCCATTACCCTCGGACGGGGTAGTGGATTGTCCTCGCCGCAGGCTTTTGCCACCGACTTCGGTATGGCTATGAGTTTCATTGCGCCGACGATGCCGTTCCAGTTGCCTTGGGTCTGGTCGGTGACGGAATGCGAATCCTGCCCGACATCCACATTCTCAATGCCGTTGTAGACGTCGATGTCGATTCTGCTCGTCCTGCCGTAGCTGATGAGAGGCGTGATGTCGTAGACGTGGGGTGTCGACAGCGACATGCGGTGGCCGGCCTTCCGGCCGTCAACGCTGACGGTTGTCTCGATGTGTGGGCGCTCAATGTAGAGGACGACGCTCTTGCCCTTCCACGGTTCCGGTACGGTGATATTGGTGGAATAAACGAGATGGCCGATGAAATGCTTGTTCGGTGTGAGGAAGAACGGATATTTTATCGGTTTTGCGTTGCGGAACTCCTCCATCTTCGGGTTGTAGAAGAACGATGAGTCGTAAATCGAGCAGGTCCATTTAGTGTTGAGGGTAGGGTCGAGGCCGATGTCGTTGGTGAGGTTGCTGCCGGGCAGCGTCACCATCTTTCCGTTGCCAGTGAACTCTGCCGGTGGCTGTCCCACCGTCGTCACGCGCCATTGTCCCGACAGGTCGATGCTCTGTTGGGCGTCAGCGGTCATACATATTATAATGGCTGTGAGCAGCGATAATAATCTCGATTGGATTGTAGAGGATGTCATATCTAAGTTTTCTGATTTCGTTTTAGTATAGCGCAAAAGTACAACAATTTTCTGACATAAGTGCCACAGGCAATGGAAAAAGCATAAAAATGCTGCTTCTCTTCCAATCAACCAATAAATTCCATAGTGAATTCCGGGTGCAGAGAACAATTACCTGCGTGGCAATAGGACTGTGACTTATCCCAGCCATAGCTGCTGAAGACGAGTGTTCATTCTTGTGCTACGGATATCTTGTCCATGCCACCGGCAGCCCCGACGGCGCTGAATCGTCAGTAACACAGGACGAAACGGGCGATAGTGATTACCGCGCGGCAATAATCCGATGCTGAAATATATTTACATTATTCCCAAACCTATCGTTTGGGCATGCAAAACGGCCCATTTCGGAAGGTGAAATGGACCGTTTGGCGTCCTAAAACGTACCGTTTTACAACGCAAAATGATATGTATCAGTAAACTATTGATAATCAGCATGGTATAAGATTGAAATGAAAGACGGTGGAGTATGAATTTATTTTACATACTGTTGCCACCATTCTCTTTTGTCTCCGTGATTATAATATAATGTAGGATGATGAAAAAGGCATTTAAAGATGTGGCAGTCATGGTTTTCATCCCTCTTGGGTCCACCACCTTCCGGCTGCATTTCAAATGGGTTAAAAAATCTATTGTAACACGATTGTAATACTAATGACAGAGGGTTGAAATACAACATTCTTACCTTTGCGGCAAAAATAGAATAGTAGAATTCAACTAAAAGAAATGGAAACAATTTATTTATGTATTGTCGTCTTCCTGCTCTGCCTTGCGGTATTTGACCTCTTCGTAGGAGTGAGTAACGACGCTGTCAACTTTCTCCAGTCGGCTGTCGGCGCACGAGTTGCTAAGTTCCGCACCGTGCTCATCATCGCCTCGGCCGGCGTTATCCTTGGAGCAGTGATGTCGACGGGTATGATGGATGTGGCCCGCCACGGTATAATGATGCCTGACCATTACTCTTTCCATCAGGTTATGACCATCTTTTTGGCCGTGATGGTCACCGATGTCATCGTCCTCGACATGTTCAACAGCTTGGGAATGCCTACGTCGACGACGATATCTCTTGTCTTCGAGCTCCTCGGCGGTACGTTCATGCTCGCCTTCCTTATGGTCCTGGCCGACAATAAGTTGAGCTACGGCGACCTGTTGAACTCCAACCAGGCCCTGAAGGTCATCATAGCCATCTTCGTCTCGGTGGCCATTTCGTTCTTCGTCGGTCTGGCTGTCATGTGGGTAAGCCGTATAGTATTCACCTTCAGCTACCAGAAGCACAGCCGCTATTCCATTGCCATCTTCGGCGGTATAGCCTTCACGGCCCTTGCTTACTTCATCTTCATGAAGGGACTGGGCAAGAGTCCGTATATCCCCGATAACATCAAGGACTACATAAACAACAACACAAACTTCCTACTTCTCGTCACCTTCGTCGCTTCGACGGCCGTCATGGAGATTCTCCACCTGCTGAAGGTGAATATCTTCAGCTTCACGGTGCTCATGGGAACGTTCGCCCTGGCAATGTCGTTCGCCGGCAACGACCTCGTGAACTTCATCGGTGTGCCTCTCGCCGGTCTCGACTCTTATCAGGACTTCCATGCCAATGGTGGCGGTGCATCGCCCGATTCGTTCATGATGACATCACTCATGTCGAGTGCCAAGACGCCACCTCTATACCTTATGGCTGCCGGGGTAATAATGATTATCGCCATGGCCACCTCGAAGAAGGCCCGCAACGTCATCAAGACCAGCGTCGACCTGGCACGTCAGGATGAGGGCGACGAGATGTTCGGTTCCAACAGAGCAGCCCGTGCCATCGTCCGCAGCTCGCAGTCGTTCATCGAGAGCGTCGCCCATCTCTTCCCCGTCAGTGTCCGTCAGTGGGTCAACAGCCGTTTCAACTCTGAGGATGTGGAGCTTACCGACGACAAGGCCGCCTTCGATGTCGTCCGTGCCGCCGTCAACCTCGTGGTGGCATCAATGCTTATCGCCTTCGGTACCAACCACGGACTGCCCCTTTCGACGACCTACGTGACGTTCATGGTGGCCATGGGCTCGAGTCTCGCCGACCGTGCGTGGAGCCGTGAGAGTGCCGTCTTCCGTGTCACCGGTGTGCTGAGTGTCATCGGTGGATGGTTTATCACCGCCGGTGCGGCTTTCATCACCTGTGCTCTCGTCTGCATGTGCATGTGGTTTGGTGGTATCGTCGTGCAGGTAGGATTCATGGTTCTCGTGGTCTTCCTCCTCTGGCGCAGTGACCGTAAGTACAAGCGCAAGCAGCAGGAGGCAAAGGAGTCCGACGACAGTTTCCGTCTGATGATGCGCACCCGCGACCCCGAGCTTGTCTGGGAGATGCTGCGTAAGCATGTCCGCGACACACAGAGCAAGACCTGCAGCCTCGCCTTGGAGGAGTATAACAATATTATCAACAGCTTCAACAGTCAGAATGTCAAGCAGTTGCGTCGTACCGACAAGCGGCTGCGCAAGTCGCTCGGACTGCTCAAGAAACTCCGCCGCCAGGAGATGCTCGGTCTGAAACGGTCGCCGCAGGAACTTGCCATCGAGCGAAATACGTGGTTCCATGTCGGTGCCAACAGCGACCAGCAGTATATTTACACCCTGCGCCGTATGCTCAACCCGGTGAAGGAGCATGTCGACAACAACTTCAATCCGGTGCCTGAGGCATATATTAAAGAGTATGAGCCAGTCATGCGCACCGTCAACGACCTTATGAAGATGTCGTGTGAGGAGATTGAATCGGGCCGCTACGACCAGTACCGCAGCATCCTCGCCGAGGCCGATGTCTGCAAGGATCAGCTCTCCGTAGTCCGCAAGAAGCATATCACACGTATGCAGACAGCTCAGGACAACAAGAATATGCAGGTCGATATGGTCTACCTCAACATCCTTCAGGAGACACAGCAGTTCCTCAGCGTCATGCGCCATCAGCTGCGTTCGGCAAAGAAGTTCATGGAGGACGCTCCCCGCGAGCTTGCTTCAGCATAATTGATAGATTGGTGGACGGTACCTGCCGGTACCGCTATATATAGGATTGGTAATTTTGTATTACGTAGTTTCGTGGATAAAAATCTCGGCGGGGTTTTTATCTCACGAAACTTTTTTGTCATAGTGTAAACTTAGGGTGGTCAATATTTCGTTAATATTGTCCTGCATGGCCAACAAGCCATCACATTGTTATTTTTTGGTTTACACTAAAATATGTGTAAGAAAAAAGTTGTACCTTTGCATTTGGCTATCTGTCGGAGGTGGGAATGATGTGCTTTGTCACGGCAAGGCCCCTTTCGGTGCAGCCTATATAATAATGTAAAGGAAACTATATGTACGATATATGCAGTATTGGTCACATCACGCGTGATAAGATTATCACCCCGGAGAAGACCGTCTTCATGGCCGGAGGCACCTCTTTCTATATGTCGCGTGGCATCAGCCGTCTGCCGCGGCGCGTGTCCTATCAGCTTGTCACGAAGGTCGGTGAGGGCCATCGCGGTGAGGTGGCGAAGATAAAGGCCTTGGGCATCGACACGATCTGTCTGCCGAGCCGCCATACGGTGTACTTCGAGAACAGCTATGGTGCCGACTCCAACAACCGCACCCAGCGTGTCCTTGCCAAGGCCGATGCCTTCACCGTCGACGATGTCAGTAGTTTTGATGCCAAAGTCTTTCACCTCGGCAGTCTTCTTGCCGATGATTTTCCACCGGAAGTCGTTGAGTGTCTTGCCGAAAAGGGCACGGTGTCGATCGACGTGCAGGGCTATCTGCGTGAGGTGATTGGGCAGGATGTACGGGCCACGGCGTTCCGCGACCGCGACCGTATCCTTGCCTGTACAGGGATATTGAAACTCAATGAGCATGAGATGCGGGTCATTGCCGATTCCGACGATGCCCGTACGGTGGCCTGTGATATTGCTGCCCGCGGTGTCAGTGAGGTCGTTATCACCCTTGGCAGCTACGGGTCGGTGATCTACGCCGGTGGCAGTTTCTACGACATTCCAGCATACCGGCCACGTCGTGTTGTCGACACCACCGGCTGCGGTGATACCTTCTCCACCGGTTACCTGTATTGTCGGTCGTTAGGTGCTTCCCCCGATGAGGCCGGACGCTATGCTGCGGCCATGTGCACCTTGAAACTTGAACACTCCGGACCGTTCGACGGAACGGAGGAAGATATAAAAGAAATACTGAAAAATGAAAAATAATCGACCGAAACTGACGACAAAAAAGTATCTCCTGCCGTTCATCCTCGTCACCTCGCTGTTCTTCCTTTGGGGATTCGCCCGTGCCATCCTCGATGTGTTGAACAAGCATTTCCAGAACGCCCTCGACATAAGCATCACCCAGTCAGCGCTCGTCCAGGTGACAACCTACCTCGGCTATTTCCTTATGGCCATCCCTGCCGGATGGTATATCAACCGCCACGGCTACCGTCACGGTGTCATCTTCGGACTGTCGCTCTTTGGTACCGGTGCACTGCTCTTCATTCCCGGTGCTGAGGCCGGCACATTCTATGCTTATCTCGGAGCACTGTTCATCATCGGCTGCGGTCTTGTCTTCCTCGAGACCTCAGCCAATCCGTACGTCACCGAGCTTGGCGACCCCGCCACAGCCACCTCGCGACTTAACTTCTCGCAGTCGTTCAATGGGTTAGGATCACTGTCGGCGACATTCCTTGTGGGGCAGTTTCTCTTCGACGGTACCGACGACGGAGGCAATATCGTGGTGCCGTATACCGTCCTCGGCATCATCGTCCTGCTCATTGCCGTAGTATTCTCGCGTGTCGACCTGCCGGAGATAAAGCATGCCGTCACCGATGATGAACGGCAGAATGCCGGTGAGACGCGCATCGTCCAGCTTTTCCGCCACCATCCGATGTTCGTTTTCGGTCTCTTCGCCCTCCTCGCTTATGAGGTCGCGGAGATTAGCATCAACTCTTATTTCATCAACTACGTCACCGGCAAGCACTGGATGACCGACAATACGGCCTCCATCGTCCTCACGTGCTGTCTGGCTTTCTTTATGATTGGACGCTTCGGTGGCAGCTGGATTATGCGCAGTGTCCGTGCCGAGCGCATGCTTTTCGTCTGTGCCGTGGGCAGCGTGGTGTGTATCGGTGTCGTGATGCTCAATCTCGGACCCGTCTCGATGATTGCCCTTGTAGCCAACTATGTCTTCGAGGCCATCATGTTCCCGACGATTTTCTCCCTTGCACTCCGCGGTCTCGGAAACCTTACAAAGAGTGCCTCGTCGCTGTTGATGATGACACCGATAGGCGGTTGTGGGTTCCTTCTCATGGGGCTCATCGCCGACTCGACGGGTATGCTCTCCATGCCGTTCATCATCCCGTTCCTCGGCTATTTCATCGTTCTCCTCTTCGCGTCCGAACTGTCGCGGCCGTGCCGCCACTCCTCGGTCACGGCAGAGTGATTGACTTCAGGACTTTTCCGTCGGGTGCAGTCACGAAAGCGTGATTGACTTCAGGACTTTTCCGTAGAGTGAGGTCATGGCAGAGTAATGGTTTTTAGGACTTTTCCCTCTGGCATTGTCTCGTCGGGCAGTGTTCTGACTGTTATCACGCCGTTCTCGTATGTTACCACCGTCGGTTCGTTGCCGCCTTTCGGGAATGTTATGCTGCCAGTATTGCAGACGGCAGGTGTTCCCTCGTCGAGATGCCACAGATGGGTGTGACCGTAGAAGACGGCATCGAAATTCCCGGGAGGCAGGTGGTCGGGGTTGTAGACGTGGCCGTGGGTGAGGAAGAGTTTCCGTCCTTCGTCGACGATAAGTGCGTAATCGGCCATAACGGGAAAATCGAGGAGCATCTGGTCGACCTCCGCGTCGCAGTTGCCGCGTACGGCCACGATGTCCTTTGCCATCGGGTTCAGCACTTCCACAATCCCTTTGGCGTCAATGCCTTCGGGAATACTGTTGCGCGGACCGTAGTTGAGGATGTCGCCGAGGATGAGGAGCATGTCGAAATGTCCGCGGCGGTAGTAGTCCAAGGCACGCCGCAACCGTGGCAGACTGCCGTGGATATCGCTGATGATAAGGTATCTCATTGGTAATATTTACTTTATGAACAGTAGATGCTTGGAAAGAAAAATATGATTTTGTTTTGTATTGTCGGCGAATAGCAGTACCTTTGCGTCCACAATTATAGCTATAACATATTATAATAATATTATGACACCATTAATCGCTTTCGCAGTTTTCGTAGCAGTAGCACTTCTCGGCTGGGGCTTCATCGAGCTCCGCAACCATTCGTTCCATTTCACCCACTCTAAGGATGAGCAGCACGGATGGGACGAGATGAAGGAGGCTTACGAGGAGAATGGTGAGAAGGAGCTTAACCTCCACGACCTTCTCGCCCGTAACAGCACTAAGGGCTACAAGGCTGTCTAAGGCAGTATTGCTCACCGTATGCGGCATCATCGCGATATGGGATGATGTCGCATACGTCGTTATTGTCTGTGCCTCTTTATGCTTTTACAGCAAGGCCTTGCGCAGTTTGCGTATGGCTTTGTTGCGAATTTGGCGTACCCTTTCGCGCTTGAGTCCCATAGCCTCGCCGATCTCTGCCATCGTGTTTGTCTCAGCACCGATGCCGAAGTAGCGCTTCACCACTTCGCGTTCGCGGTCATCGAGTTTGGCGATGGCATTATTTATCTTCTGCGCAGTCTGCTCGTCCTCGATGCTCAGGTCGGCCTGTTTGACGTTCTTGTTCACCAACAGACTCAGCAGGCTGAACCCCGTAGCCGACCCGATGGGTATGGGCTCGTCGACGGATACCGGCATCTTCCGGCGTTTGGTCTCGCGTGTAGCCTCCGACCGTGGCACGCGGTAGAGACCTGCCTGCCGTTCAATGGCCTCCTCCATGGCGTGGCGGATGAACGGGGCGGCATAGCTCACGAAACGCTTGCCCTTGTCGGCTTCAAACTTCCGCGACGCGTCGACCATGGCCATATTGCCCTCGCTGATGAGGTCGTCCATCGGGACACCACGGCCGGCATATTGTTTTGCCATCGTGACCACATAGCCAATATTGTCGGTCACGAGTTTGTCTTGTTCTTTCGACATAAGCAGAAATTTTTATTTATCGAAGTAATATAGGAAGGTGGCGATACCCTTCAAGGCGAACTTCTTGTCGTTCTCAATCATGAGCTTGAAGTCGATCTGTGCCTTGCAGATACCGCGCAGGTCCTCAATGTCGCGCAGACTGGCCACGAGGCGCACTCTGCTGCCCGAGAGCACCGGCTGTCCGAATTTCATCTTGTCCATGCCGTAGTTGACGAGCATCTTCACGTTGTTCACCTGGATAATCTGCTGCCAGAGGTAGGGCAGGAGCGAGAGCTGCAGGTAGCCGTGGGCAATGGTCTGGTGGTACGGGCTCTCCGTCTTGCAGCGTTCAGGGTCGGTGTGGATCCACTGGTGGTCGAGGGTAGCCTCGGCGAATTTGTCTATCATGTCCTGACTTATTGTCACCCAGTCCGACACACCTATCTGCTCACCCTTGTGAGCGGCGAACTCTTCGTATGAATTTACAATCAGTTTTCCCATTTTGTATTCTGTGCTTTGTTTTTTCGTTCTTGAATTTGTCTACAAAGATATTACAATCTCATGGAAAAAACAAGCATTCCACCTTTTTCTTTTCTACAATCGATTTCTCATCCAATATTGCCCGACCTTTAATCCTCGTCATCGCGGTTTTTGAGCCGTCCCTTTCTGTTCGTAAGTCGTCGACATTTCATTTTATAATATGTGTATGGTCACTTAAGACGAAAAAAATGAATGCAAAAGAAGAAAAATCGGAAAATATTTGCTTTTTCCCGGAACTTTGAATAAAATTGCAGTGTCTTACCTGTTTTATAACTTTTATAAAGTTCAGAGGCGGGGATTATTACTGACAATCTAACTCGAAATAGACGAACAAGAAACTAACAATTTTAAACCGCTGATTATATGACTGTATTAATGGTTGTTGAACTCCTCGTTGTCCTCGTGGCACTATGGATAGGCGCCCGCTATGGCTCTTTGGCTCTCGGCGCAATCTCCGGTATCGGTCTGGCCATTCTCGTCTTCGGATTCCATCTGAAGCCCGGTGACCCACCTACCGATGTCATTTATATCATCATCGCCGCCGTAACCTGTGCCGGAATTCTCCAGGCATCGGGCGGTATGGACTGGATGATTCAGATTGCTGAGCGACTGCTCCGACGGCATCCTAACCGTATCACCCTCCTCGCACCGCTCACCACCTTCCTTCTTACCGTCCTTGTGGGAACGGGTCATGTTGTCTATACCCTCATGCCAATTATCTGCGATATCGCCATTCAGAAAGGCATCCGTCCGGAACGTCCTTGCGGTATAGCGTCGATATCAGCGCAGATAGGTATCACCTGCTCACCGATAGCCGCTGCCGTTGTGGCTTTCTCAGCCATCTCTATCGACAACGGATTCCCCGTGAGCAACGTTCAGATAATCATGGTCACCATCCCAGCCTGTATTATCGGTATCCTCGCCGCCGTGGCCTACAGTTGGAACCGTGGTCTCGACCTCGACAAGGACCCGAAGTTTCAGGCTAAGCTCCGCGACCCTCAGCAGTACGCTTATATCTATGGCTCCAACGCCACAACACTGAACAAGAAGATTCCGCAGAGCTCGAAGAACGCCGTTTACATCTTCCTTGGCACTCTCGCTGTTATCGTGGTCATATCCATTACTCAGATGTTCGGTCTGAACATCCTTCCGTCGTACAAGAATATCTCCGCCGTCAGCCATGTCGAGTCGGCACGGTTCACCGAGCTCAGCGTCGACACCGTGCGTGTGAAGTCGTATGCCATGAACGGCAAGGACACCCTCTGGCTGCCCTCCGAGGGCGATATAGCCTTTGCCGAGAAGAAAGGGCTCTCCGTGGAGCATGTCTCCGACACCGTCACCGTCCCTGCATCTACCGAGAATGCGGCTGGAACGGGAACTTCAGCAACGATGGACGCTAAGAAACTTGCCAAGGGCGGCATCGTCGTCAGTGGTCTGACAAAGTCCACCGACAAGGCACTGTCGATGAATATCGTCATCCAGATTCTCATGCTTGTGGCCTGCGCCCTGATGATAATCTTCTGTAAGGCCAAACCTAAGGATGCTGTCTCCGGACCTGTATGGCAGAATGGTATGGTGGCCGTCGTGGCAATATATGGTATCGCGTGGATGTCGAACACCTATTTCGATAACTACCAGGCGGAGATGCAAACACTCCTCGGCGGTATCGTCAAGGATTATCCATGGTCGATAGCCTTTGCCTTCTTTGCCGTCTCGGTGCTCATCAACTCGCAGGGCGCCGTTGTTGTGTCAATGCTTCCTCTGGCCTATTCCTTAGGTATACCGGGTTGGATACTCCTTGGCGTGATGCCGTCGGTATACGGTTATTTCTTCATTCCTAATTATCCTTCCGACATTGCTACGGTCAACTTCGACCGGTCCGGAACGACGGTCATAGGCAAGTACCTTCTCAACCACTCGTTCATGGCTCCGGGACTAATCCATGTCGTCTGCGCTACGGCCTCCGGTCTCGCCATCAGCTATGTCTATCATTTCTGGCTGGGATTGTATTGATGGTATTAAGGCTCTGCCCCTCTTCGGAAAATGTGTTTTTCGGGTGGGGCGGTTATAGCTCTTTATAGCTTCTATAGTCTCTATAGTTTACTATAGCTTCTATTGTTTCTATAGTTTCTATTATAATAAGGGCGGGGATGGTCCCCGCCCTATATTATGTATATTGTTTTTATTCCTGTGCTAACTCGCCGAGATAGCTGTCTTTGAATCCGAGGAAGTAGAGCACACCGTCGAGACCTATCGTCGAGATGCTCTGATGTGCGGTGGCCTTCACCTTTGGCTTTGCGTGGAAAGCGATACCGAGACCAGCCTCGTTGATCATCGGCAGGTCGTTGGCACCGTCGCCGACAGCTATTGTCTGGGCGATGTTTATCTTCTCCACCTGTGCGATGAGCTTCAGCAGCTCGGCCTTACGGTGACCGTCGACAATCTCACCGAGATAGCGTCCCGTGAGCTTGCCGTCCTCACCGACCTCAAGTTCGTTGGCGTAGACGTAGTCGATGCCGTACTTGCGCTGCATGAACTGTCCGAAATATGTGAATCCTCCCGAGAGGATGGCAATCTTATATCCGCTGGTCTTGAGCACCTTCATCACCTTGTCGACACCTTCCGTGATGGGCAGGTGGTCGGCGATGTCCTTCATCACGCTGGCATCGAGGCCCTTGAGCAGAGCCACACGGCGTGTGAAACTCTCCTTGAAGTCTATCTCTCCGCGCATTGCCGATGCTGTGATGGCACTCACCTGGTCGCCGACACCGGCGCGCTTTGCCAGTTCGTCGATGCACTCGGTCTGAATCAGTGTCGAGTCCATATCGAAACATATCAGTCGGCGCATGCGGCGGTACATATCATCCTTCTGCAGTGAGAAGTCGAATCCCATATCCGCCGACAGCTTCATGAGCTCCGACTGCATCTGCTGACGGTCCTGGGGATCGCCGCGGAGCGAGAACTCTATGCACGAGCGGTTGTTCTTCGACGGATGCATGATGCTCACACGACCTGTCAGACGGCGTATGGCATCGATGTTCAGCTTCTGCTCCTTGATGACGTTTGCTGCGGCGAAAATCTGTTCGGCCGACAGCTCGCGTCCCATGATGGTGAGGATGAACCGGTGCTTGCCCTGCCGTTCCACCCATGACTCGTAGTCGTCGTCACCGATGGGCTGGAAGGTGATGTTCACGTGGAGGTCGTTGGCCTCGAAGAGCAGCTCGCGCATAATCTGTCCCGACTTCATCACATCGGCGCGGATGAGGACGCCCAGGGAGAGGGTAGAGTGAATGTTCGACTGTCCAATATCGAGTACTGTGGCATTGTATTTTGCCAGCACTTTCATGACATCGGCGGTCAGACCCGGACGGTCGATACCGGCAATGCTGATGAGGATCTGCTCCTCTTTGTGTTCGTTAACCTGTTCCATTCTAAATGAGTGATATATAGTTGATTATAGTCTGTAGAAAAATCCCTTCTCAGTCTTTCGAGAAGAGACCGAAGAGCTCAGCGTCTATCTGGTCGGCTATGCGCCCGAAGTCGCGTGAGCTGTTGAGGAAGTCGCAGCTGTCGCCCTCGACGATGATAAGCTTTCCCTTGTAGTCCTTTATCCACTCCTCGTAGCGGTCGTTGAGGCCTCGCAGGTAGTCGATGCGTATCGTCTGCTCGTAGCTGCGGCCCCGTTTCTGGATATTGTCGATGAGGCGTGGCACCGACGAGCGGATATAAATCATCAGGTCGGGGAGCTTCACGAGCGACACCATCAGGTCGAAGAGGTCGCTGTAGTTAGCGAAGTCGCGGTCCGACATCAGACCCATATCGTGGAGATTAGGTGCGAAGATGCGTGCATCCTCGAATATCGTGCGGTCCTGGACGATGGTATCCTTCGATTTCGATATTTCCACAACGTCCTTGAACCGTTTGTTGAGGAAGAAAATCTGCAAGTTGAACGCCCACCGCTTCATGTCGTGATAGTAGTCCTCGAGGTACGGGTTATTGTCCACAGGCTCATAGTGTGCCTTCCATCCATACCTCTTGGCAAGCATGTTTGTCAGTGTTGTCTTGCCGCTTCCAATGTTTCCTGCTATTGCTATGTGCATAATGTTGGTGTCTTTCGCCTTTTATGAAAAATCCGGAAGGCTTGACCGATGTTTTCTTTACGGTTTTAAAGTATTATTGGTGAACAGTCCGAAGAGCTCGGCATCTATCTGGTCGATAATCTTTCCCAAGTCCTTGGCGTTATGCTCAAAGTCGAGTCCGCTGTTGTCGATGATGAGCTTCTGTGCAGGATACTCGTTGAGCACAAAGTCGTCGTAGAGCTTGTTCAGACTCTCCAAGTAGTCGATGGGCATCTTCCGCTCGTAGTCGCGGCCCCGCTTGTCGATGTTTGCCACGAGACTCTTCAGCGGTGTGCGCAGATAAACGAGCAGCCGCGGGTAGTCGACCCTTAGCATCATCGACTCATAGAGTTCCATGTATGTGTCGAAATCTCTGTCGTCGAGATTCCCCATTATGTGATTGTTTCGTGCGAAGACGTACACGCCCTCGAATATTGTACGGTCCTGTACGACGTCCTTTGCCGACTGCTTTATCTCGAGCATGTCGCGGAACCGCTCCTTGAGGTAGAACACCTCCATGGGGAACGCCCACCGGTTGATGTCGCTGTAGTAGTCGGCGAGATACGGGTTGTCGGTCACCGTCTCGTAGCGGGGCTCCCATCCGTAGTGTCTCGCCAAGAGACGTGTCAGGGTGGTCTTCCCGCTTCCGATGTTTCCTGCTATTGCTATATGCATCGTGTTATCCGAGGTATTTCATGAGAATCCGTGCGTTGCCGCTCTGGCGTATCTTCTCTATGCTCTTTTCCCTTATCTGTCTGACGCGCTCGCGGGTCAGACCCACCTCAGCACCTATCTCCTCGAGACCTTTCTCGTGGCATCCGATGCCGAAGCACTGCTTGACAATCTTCAGCTCGCGGTCCTTGAGCACCTTCTTCAGCACGTCGTCGAGGTCGGAGGCCATCGACTCGTATTCCACCGTCTTGTCGGTACGGCTGTCCTCACCCGAGGCGAGCATGTCGCTCATCGAGTTTGTGTCGTCGTCGGAGAATGGGGCATCGATACTCATGTGATGACCGTCGGCGTTCTGACTCTGCCGTATCTTCAGTTCGTCGATACCGGTAATCTCGCTGAGCTCATGGATTGACGGGCGACGGCCGTTCTTCTGTACGAACTCCGCTGTCACCTTGTTTATCTGGCTCATGGCACCCACCTGGTTCAGTGGCAGACGCACGATGCGGCTCTGCTCGGCAATGGCCTGCAGGATGCTCTGGCGTATCCACCACACGGCGTAAGAGATGAACTTGAAACCACGTGTCTCGTCGAATTTCTCGGCTGCCTTCACCAGTCCTATGTTTCCCTCGTCGATAAGGTCGGTGAGCGAGAGACCCTGGTGCTGGTACTGCTTGGCAACACTGACAACGAAACGCAGGTTGGCCTTGATGAGTTTCTCCTTGGCACGCTCTCCTTTGGCACCTCCCTTGTGGATAGTCTGGGCGAGCTCTATCTCCTCCTCGAGGCTGACCATCGGCTCGCGGCCTATTTCTACAAGGTATTTATCCAGTGCCTCACTGGAACGGTTGGTGATGCTCTTCTGAATTTTTAGCTGTCTCATTCTTCTCCTTTAAATTAGCAAACATAGGCCGTCAGTGCCCTTTTGCTGAGGCACAGACGACTCCGCAATGCTGTTAATATCGTGTTGATGCGTACGTATAAAAATGTATATGCTTTCGAAAGCATCTGCAAAGATACAACATTTTTTCCGGAAAAGCAAATTTTTCGGCAACTATTTTTAATTTTTTTTATTCCTCGCTGTTGTCGATGAACGGCTGTATGTCCTTCAGCGGAATCGTAAATGTTGGTGTACCAATGGCATACGGCCCAATCTCGTATTCCTGATAGACAAATTTCACGCCGTCGGCGGTGAGGTACGGATTCGTCGATGGCAGCGGTATCTGACCGTCGCTGATGAACGTGTCGCTTTTTAGCAGGTCGTCGATGGTCGTCTCGGCCCCGTTGTCGCGGAGGTATGTTGCCAGACCCTCGCGGAGCAACGGCTGCATGGCGTCGACTTTCGAGAGGTCGAGGTCGATGACGATGCGCTTGCCGTCGCTCTTTCGGAAGGTGGTACCCTCTACCCAGTAGAGTCCGTGGGCACCGCCCTCATACTGGTAGCAGCCGGCCTCGTAGCTCACTATCGAGTCGTTCTCGCTCGTACGGCGTATATGGCCCTGGTCGGTCATATACATCTCTGTGCCGACATCCTTTGTCAGCGACCGGTAGATGTCCTGCATATCGGCGAGGATATGCTCCGAGTGGAAGTCGACAAGGGCCTTGCCGTCCTTCAGGTCACCGCTGTACTCGGCGGGCCGCGGACTGCCGTCGCCGTCGAGGCGGGCCATATAGAACGACTTCACCTCCGTGGCGATATAAGCGCGCACACTGTCGACAAGGGCCTCAGGACCCGCCGTCGGGTAGTCGACGGTCAGTTCCACACTGCATTTCGCGTCGCTCGGGGCGCGGCTGATGGAGTCGGTGACGAGCGTGTCGCCGTTCGTGAGCAGCATCATGCTGCAAAGGATTTCAGCAATCATATTCTATGGTATTTGTTAATGGTTATTTCGCAGCAGACCGGGGTGCAGGTCCGCAGGGTCAGAATTTCAGCTTCTTGATGATCTCGTCCATCTTCTGTTTCGTCTCGATGCGCGTAGGCACGAGGGGCAGCCGTAACACGTTCTCTATCATGCCCATATCGTTGAGCAGAGCCTTCACACCGGCGGGGTTGCCGTCGACGAAGAGGAGCTTGTAGAGCTCGGTGAACTGATGGTGGATTTTCAGCGCTGCGGCATACTCGTTGTTGAATTCCAGACGGATCATGCGCGAGAAAGCTTTTGGCAGGGCGTTGCCGATGACCGAGATGACACCTACGGCACCGCTGGCAATCATCGGGAACGTCAGTGCGTCGTCGCCGCTGATAACCTCGAAATGGCGGGGTTTGTTCTTGATAATCTCGTCGACCTGTTCCAGCGATCCCGATGCCTCCTTGATGGCTACGACATTCTGGAAGTCGTTGGCGATGCGAACGGTGGTCTGGGCTTTCATGTTTACGCCCGTCCGCCCCGGCACATTATACATCACCACCGGCAGCTTACTGGCCTGGGCGATGGCCTTAAAGTGCTGATACAGACCTTCCTGAGAGGGTTTGTTGTAGTATGGACAGATACTGAGGATGCCGTCGACACCCACCCAGTCGGTGCTCTCGATCTCCTCCACAACGGCACGCGTATTGTTGCCGCCACAATATTTAAGTATTGGCACGCGGCCGTGGTTCACACTGATGATTACATCTGTTATCCTGTCTTTCTCTTCCTTCGTCAGGCATGGAGCCTCACCCGTCGTCGCAAGGATGCACAGGAAGTCGGCACCATTCTCTATCTGGTACTCGACAAGACGCTCCAAGGCTTCGTAGTCTACCTCGCCGTCACCTCTCATGGGGGTGATAAGGGCTATGCCCAACCCGTGAAAAATATTTTCCATTTGTTCCCTCTGTTATTGTTCCTTATCTTATTTGTTGTATATAATAGCCGTTGCAAAAATAATATTATTAATTCAATAATCAAAATATTGGAGCATAAAAATTTTGCGGATTAAAACAAATGCATTAAATTTGCAAGAGTTTAACAACAAAAAATTAAAAAAGGAAAAAACAATGCGATTAAAAAATCTTATCCTCTCTGTTGTGGCCGTAGCTTCGCTGGCTTTGGCCATGGCCTCGTGCAGCGACGACAACAAAGACAAGGTGCAGTTCACCGTAGCCACTCCCGCCGAGCGTGCTGCTGCCTTTGCCAACCTCACGAAAAACGGTACATCGGGTACGGCACAGGTCTACACCCAGTTCTACTACGATATCGACACCCTCAAGGCGCATGTCGACTGGCATTTCACCAACGACAGCACCGTGGTGTTCGAGAATGTCGCCGACAGCATCTTCGGACGCGTCTTCTCGCCGATGAGCGCCAACGAGTTGCGCTATGCCGTCAATGCGGGCTCACCGTCGTTGACGACCGTCACGGGCCATCTCACGTATTTCATGCAGGAGGGCACACCGTATATCGTCCTCAGCCCTGAGGGCAGTGCCTTCAGCATTCCCTATAGTGGTAAGACTCAGGACTTTACGCCGCTCTTCGCCATCTCCAACCAGGGCGTTTCGCTCGACGACAAAGGTCATCTGTCGTTCATCCTCTGCTATGCCGGCTATAAGCTCGGCACACAGGTCACACAGCTGAATCCGTCCTACTGGCTGATGTTCAGATAGTTGATCTGCCGCGCCTGTTTTGCAATCGAATGAATGTAACGCCTTGATAATTAGCGTGTTGCTGCATCCGTCCGCCGTAGGGGTGGGGTTTATCCCCACCCTCGCAGCTGCGGGGTATTTGCATCAATTCTTGCTCGTTGGTGGTAGGACGGGGATAAACCCCGTCCCTACGCCGGATGCGTGCAACGCTTTGGCTATCAATGGATTATCAAATTGATTGCAGCACACATCCACCGTAGGGGTGGGGTTTATCCCCACCCTCGCTACTGGGTATTTGCTTTAATTTCTTGGTTACTCGCCGCGCCTCGCGGCAATGGCTACCTTCATCCGGTCGTAACCGTACTGGAGGAGCAGTGGCACGCCGACACCTGCAATGGTATATGCTATCCAGAACAGGTCGTCGGCATGTTCGTGTATGGTCATGTGGCCGGCTAAACGCTCCCACGGCATGTCGTAGTAGATAATCTTCACCACGCTCACCGCCTTGTAGGCCACAATGTGTAGGACGAAGACTATCAGCGTGTTATTACCGCAGTAGATGAGGAAACGGCGGACGATGTTCCCGGCTTTGAGAGCATCGAGCCTACAGCTGATGTCGTAGGTTAGGAGGAACCCGCAGAGTGCTGGCAGGGGCAGTGCCGCCACCTTTGCTGCCGTAGGACTGATGCTCATCGCCGCCGGAGCGTAGATGGCAAAGAGGAGCACCGCCACAGCCATCGCCACATCGGCCATGACCGCGAGCCACGGCCGTCGGCATACGGCATCGCGGGCACTGTTGAGAACGGGGCGCAGGAGGAATCCCACACCGAAGAAGAAACAGCCCATGAGGTCGCGGGAACCACCCTGTACGAGGGTCGGAATCTTCAGATGGTCTGCACCTTTCCACAGACAAAGGGCGAAGAGCAGACCGCAGACAACGGCTCCGACGATAGTGGCCGGACGCGTGCGCCGCAGCAGACGGTCGTGGCGCGCCATTGCCACTAACGGCCTGTGCGTCAGCTGAGCAGCGGCGGCCATCACGGTCTTATATAATAATAGGTATAGGATGGAGGCCACGAAGAGGGCGCGGAAGAACCAGAACGCCCCGGCGAGGAACTCGTCGTAGCCGCCCATGGCGAAAAGGATATTCCACAGCCGCTGCTCGGCCTCGTGCCACTGGTAGGGATGGGTGACGCCACCGGCCACATTGCCGTAGTGCTCGCTGAGGAGACCGACATCGAACATCACGTTGTGGAGGACGAGAAAGAGCACCGACCACTTCACGAACGGTACGTAGAGACCTTTCAGACGGCGGCCTACGAATGTGCCCTCGTCGTGAAGGTAGCGCAGGGAGAAGAAATAGCCGGCGCAGATGAAGAACAGGGGCATGTGAAACTCGAAGATGAAACTGCTCAGCAGCCCGTGGCCGTCGGTATGGGCCACCACCACGAGGATGATGCCAATGGCTTTGGCTATGGTTATTCGGTTGTCGCGACGCATGGGTTCTTTCGTTTCGTGGCTTATCCGAAGAGGGCTCGCAGGGCCTCCTCGACTTTTCTGACGGGATGGATGGTGATATCGAATTTCGACGCGTCGAGACCCTGCATATTGTATTTCGGGATGATAATATGACTGAAACCGAGCTTCGACGCCTCGGCGATGCGCTGGACGATGCGGTCGACGGGGCGCACCTCACCGCTGAGGCCCACCTCACCGCACATACACCACCCGCTCTCTATGGGGGTGTCGACATTGCTCGACAGGACGGCGGCGATGACGCTGAGGTCCATGGCCATATCGGTGACACGCAGGCCGCCGGCGATATTCAGGAATACGTCTTTCTGCATGAGCTTAAAGCCGACGCGCTTCTCGAGGACAGCCAAAAGCATGTTCAGACGGCGCTGGTCGAAACCCGTAGCCGACCGCTGGGGGGTGCCGTAAGCCGCCGACGACACCAGGGCCTGCGTCTCGACGAGGAACGGACGGATGCCCTCTATGGCACTCGAGATGGCTATCCCCGACAAGCCCTCATGGTCCTGAGTGAGAAGGAGTTCCGACGGATTGCTGACTTGCCGTAGACCCCCCGACTGCATCTCGTAGATGCCGAGTTCGCTCGTCGACCCGAAGCGGTTTTTTATGCATCGCAGGATGCGGTACATATAGTGCTGGTCGCCCTCAAACTGGATGACGGTATCGACGATATGCTCGAGAATCTTCGGTCCGGCGAGGGTACCCTCCTTATTGATATGTCCGATGAGGATTACCGGCACGCCGCTCGTCTTGGCAAAACGGAGTAGGGCAGAGGCACACTCGCGCACCTGACTGATGCTGCCCGGCGACGACTCCACGCTGCTCGTGGCAATGGTCTGGATGGAGTCGATGACGACAATCTGCGGCTCTATCTTCTTGATATTCTCGAAGATAGTCTCAAGGGAGGTCTCGCTGAGCAGGAGCATGTGGTCACCGGCCGATTGAGGGGCGGCGGCAGTAGGGCCCTGGGCTGTCGGCGGCTGTGTGCCCTGACCGTCGGCGAGGCGCTCGGCGCGCATCTTTATCTGATGGGGACTCTCCTCACCGCTAACGTAGAGGACGCGCTCGTGGAGGCGGAGGACGGTCTGGAGGATTAGCGTGCTCTTGCCGATGCCGGGTTCACCACCGAGGAGGACGATGCTCCCTGGGACGAGACCGCCACCGAGGACACGGTTCAGCTCACCGTCGAGCATGTCGATACGGGGCTCGTCGGCTGCGGGAATCTCACTGAGACGGTACGGACGGTTAGCCTGACGGCCGCCGACACTCGTGAACGACGCTGCTGCCGTCAGCGCGGCGTCCCTCCTGCTGCTGAGGCCCACGGGCTGGTTTGCGGCCACGCGAATCTCCTTAAAAGTGTTCCACTGACCGCAGTTAGGGCATTTCCCAATCCATTTCGGCGAGTCGTACCCGCAGTTCTCACAAACGTATGCTATCTTGTCTTTTGCCATTTCGTTGTCTGGTTTTGTCCTCCTTTTTTATGTCCTATCTTTTCTTTCTTCTGTTTCCTCCTTTTTTGCTTCCTCCCTTTTAGCTTGTTTCCTCCTTTTCTCTTTCGCAAAGTTAACGAAATCTCCTCCTTTTTCCAAATTTTCCGCCCCCTTTTTTCAATGTAGCCAGCCCTCGCCGCGCTTCGCTGCCTCGTTTCTCCTCTCTCTTGGCTCTGTTGTTAAGTGCGGCGAATTATAATTCGCCGAACCCGACAACAGAGCCCAGAGACGGGCCAACGGGCAGCCCAGAGCAAGGCCCACGGGCAGCCTAAAGCCGGGCCCACGGACAGCCAGAGCCGAGCGCTGGGCAGCGCAGAGAAGAGCCCACGGGCAGCCAAAGCCGGGCCTCAGCAGCCCCGGCTCCTCAGCCCTCCATCTTTATATACCCTTCCCTCTCCTTCACGAAGCCGATGAGGCGGCGGAAGGTTGGGTTCTTTTCCAACAGCGGGGCATGGCCGACCATCACAAGATGCTCCTCGGCGCGCGTCATGGCCACGTTGAGCTTGCGGTCGATGACGGTGCCGTCGGACTCCTCGTATACGTTGCTGGTCAGGAAGTTGAGCTGATAGTACTCCTGGACGGTGAACCCATAGATGATATACTTTCGCTGACTGCCCTGGAAACGCTCCACCGTGTCGATAGTGATATTGTGGAGGATGTCGATGCCGTAGCGGTCGATGAGTTTTCGCACCGTTGCCGTCTGGTTGCGGTACGGCACGATGACACCCACTGTCTCGTCGGCGTCGAAGGTGGCTTTCTCGATGTCGTAGATGCGGCGGACGAGACCAGCGATAATCTCAGCCTCGACGATATTTACCTTGTCGGAGGTCGTCGTCGCCGGTTTGGCGGCATCGATGAACGCCACACGCCGTGTCAGCAGCATGTCGGTGAGCAGGTCGCCGCTGTTGCCGTGTTCGGGCAGCGTAGCCTCCTGATGCGCCAACGGCACCGCCTTCAGCTGTCCGTGGTAGAAGGCGATATTCGGGAACTCCGCTATCGCCGGGTGCATGCGTCCCTGATGGTCGAGCATCGCCACCACGTCACCGTTGTCATGGTAGCGGCGTAAGAGCCTTTCGAACAGCGAGTTACGGCAGTCGGTGAGCATGATGGCGCGCAGCTCAGGCTCCTCCACCGCCGATGTTGCCGCCGACTGCTGGACGACCGCTGGCAGCTGTTTCTCGTCGCCAATCATCACGAACTTTCGTATCGCCGCCCGACCCTCGTGTTGCGCGCTGAGGATGCCCATCAGATGGGGCTCGAGAATCTGCGACGCCTCGTCGATGATGGCCAGGTCGAACTGCTTTATTTCGAAGAGGTTGAGGTGTGAGCTTATGGCCGTCGTCGTTCCCACGAACACGCGGCTGCTGACAATCATCTGCCGTGCCTCGGCGATGTTTGCCGTCTGCTCTATCTTCCTGCTGATGAGGTTGTTGGCGTAGGCTTCCTGTGCTGTTGTCTCACCCCCGATGCGTATGAAGTCGATGCCGGCGCCTTTCAGCTTACTGCATATCTCGTCGACGGCACGGTTGGTGTACGACATCAGCAGTACGGTGCTGCCGTCCTCGCAGAGCTCCTCCTTCAGCGTGTTCAGCAGTCCGAACGATGTCTTTCCAGTTCCCGGCGGACCGATGATAAGGAAGAAGTCGCGGGCCCTCTTCACCTTCAGCATCATAGTGTTGAAACTGCCGTAATCGCCTTTCAGCTTGCGACTTACGTCGACTTTTGGCTCACGCTCGAAGAGCAGCAGGTCGCGTCGCTCCTTAGGGGCTGTGAGCAGGGAGAACATGCCCTGATAGAGTCCGCTGAACGATGCCTCCATGAAGTCGTGCTCGATGGCCCACACGCGGCCGCGGTTGTAGTCGAAGAGGCGGCGGTCGGCCTGCGGGTGGCGGAGGGTGAGCACGAGACGGTTGTCCTTAGTGATGTCGCGAATCTTGCAGCGCACCACAGGACCGGCGGTGGCATCGGGCTCGCGGTCACGGTCGTAAGGGTAGAGGATGACGATGTCGCCCTGCCGGAAGTTCGACATATCGCAGTCGATGTCGTCGCCGTAGGCCAGCGTTACCTCGTCGATCTCGCCCTCCGTAGTGCTGTCGGGCTTCACGAGCGTCAGGTTGTCGTAGATGTTTCCCGCTAACCGCTTGGCGTCGAGCGAGTCATACCATGTCGAGGCGAATCCCGAACACTCCTTTGTCTTGTTGCCGAGTTTGGCCATGACGTGCTCGTTGCTGATAAACTCCATGAACCGGAAGAAATAGCTGCGCTCCAAGGCGCTCGCGTTGTGGATGACATCGAGGATGCCGTCGATGCGGGGGCGTTCCCAGTCGTTCCACAGCCTGTCGCCGACACCTTTCATATTCAGTTTCTCGGCCGACAGATCATCGTAGACGTGGTAGCCGCCGTGACGGGCGAGGGCGAGCTCGCGGGCCACGATGCCGTTGCGTATCCTCATGGCCTCGAAGGCACGCTCTGGAACCATCGTCACGCGCAGCATGCTTTGCTCGTATTTCGAGTACATCAGCATCGGTGTCAGCGATGCGTCGGAGCCCCGTTGCCGATAGTTGAAACGGAAGAGAAGCATATACAGCAGCAGCTGCGCAAAGTGGCTGTCGGTCATACGGGGGAAGACGAAGTGGTCGTAGGGAAACGCGCCGTTGCCCGATTTCTGCTCCACGAGGAAGTGGTAGTCCATCTGCAGGAAGTCCATACGTCCCTGGATACCGAGCATCGGCGAGAAAAACGACGGCTCGACGATGCCCTCCCAGGCGTTGAAGTCACCGACCTCGCGGGGCAGCGTCTCGCCGACGGCTTTATGGATATGTGCGGCCTGCCGCACCGCCTCGTCGTGGAAGTTCCATCCGGGTTTGGCCTTTGCCGTGAGCATGCTTAATGCGTTGGCACTGAAGAACTTCCGTACACTCGCCGCATAGCGCCGGCGGTCGAGGTGGCCGTCGCGGATGCAACTCTTCCCGGCAAGTTCCTCGTCGAGGAGCTGTCCGGCGAAGTTTCCGAGGATTATCGGCCAGTTGTCGGGCGAGGGCTCAATCTTGTTTATCAGCTCCACCTCCGGCGCGTCGGCATAATGGGTCATACAGCGGGCTATCGTCGTGACGTTGACGAGATAGTCGGGTTCGAAGATTATCATCTCTGGCCGGAGGATGCCATCGCTGTCGGCATGCGGCCGTATGAGGTTCAGCTGCGACCCACGGCGGAAGAGGTCGCGGAGGTAGCCCCAGTCGGTGGGAAAGGTGGGGTGGGTGGCGGTGTAGGCAACCTTACTGTAGCCGTCGGTGCTGTAGCCGTCGATGACGCCGTAGACGTAATCGTCGTCCCATGCCGCCACAATCATCCGCATGCTCGCCGTGAGGGCGCGCGCGGGAGCCACCGTGCCGTCGTCGGCGGGAAACAGACTGATGAGTACCTCGGGGATTGTGGTGTCGTCGACGAAGGCAATAAACTGGCACAGTGCTTTGAGGTCGTGGCCGGCGGTGGCACGCAGACGGCTCTCGCTCTCGTCGTAGCTCTTCCTTATCCTCACACGGGCGTCGTTGGCGGCACGCCGCAGCCACCATTTGGCACCGTGCTCCTTCAGCAGGTAGTCCATCTTTGCGAACGGACCGGCGAAGGTTATCTCCGTCAGCGCCGTGCGGGCATCGAGAAAGCGCCACAGCACATGGCCGTAGCGACGGTACACGCGCCTGATGTCGCTCGTGTCGGCCATCGTCATTATCAGCTCCTCGAAGAACGATGCCGCATCCTCCGGCGCGTAGCGGTTGGCATCGGCAGTGTAGCGGCTGCCGTTTTCCACGTGGCTGCTGCGGTTTTCCTTCTCTTCGTTATTCTTTTCCATTCGTTTCTATAGTCTATTTTCCCCCAAAGGTACTGCTTTTTCTTCGCTCTCGCAATAGCCGCGCCAGGTTTTTTATTTTTTCCCGGGGGCTGCAGCCGCTATAGCTTCTATAGCTTCTATAGCTCCTTATGCTCCTTTCTTCCGAGCTGTAAATTTCTTTACATCCTCCCCATCCTTCCCATTTCGTCCTCCGAAACGGCCCGTTTCGCAATCTCATTCGGCCTGTTTTGGATTTTGAAACGGCTCGTTTCGCAACGCAAAACGGCATACCTCGCTATCACGTTGATAATCAGTGCGGTGCGATAGCAGCTTCCTCCATAGCCGTCCTCTGAAAAAAAATTACAGCGTGCGTTCGTTCGCTATCGTTGTGCTCCTCCGCCGTACCTGCGCTCCGCCCTCTCCTCACTCAATAATCTTACCTAATCGCCGCTTAATTTGTAAAGTTTTATTCTTTTCTGTGCACTATCTTTTCACAACAGTGTTAATAGTTCGTAAAACCGAGGGGTAACTGTTAAAATACCCCACGTAAAACTTGCATTTGCCCTATGAAATTTATTATCTTTGCATTCGTAATCTGATGAAAGTCATCGGAGACTGAAAACGAAACTCTATTAAATTATGAATTCAATTAATATCAGGAAAGACACAACAAAATCGCTGAATTCCGGGTTCGAGGCTTCAGCGTGTGCCGGGAGTGAAACCTCCCGGTACTTTTCCTCTGAGAATCACTACCGCAACGTTGCCGACCTCACCGCTAAGGAGTTGGCAAGCGAGCGCGAGAAGGTTCTGCACGGTATCTACTCCGTCTTCGACCGCATCATGACCGCCGACGGGCCATCGGCAAGGGCGTGGTCGGGAACGATGATCGACCTCATAGAACTCGTCCATATCGTATGGATGTCGCAACGCTACACCGACCGGCGCGGGCATGCGATGCGGTTCATCGACATGGTGCGACATGTCTTCATCGTCCTACACTGCCATCCCGTCGCCAACCCGTACAACTTCGTGCGGCGCGCAGCCAACAGGAAGGGCATCACAGGCACCTCCGTCCTCAACCGATACCTCGCCCTCGCCGTCAACGCCGGCATCCGAAACCCCATGGCCCTCGATATGAAGGGGTAGGAGAGCACCCCGCGGCCTCCTCCTCTGCTTGCCCGCAGCCTCTCTCTTGTCTGTGCCGTTGAGTTCGGCGAATTACAATTCGCCATTCCCGCCCTCAGCCCTCGGCCCAGGCAGTCCGCTCTAAGTGCACCACCGCGTGTGTCCTTTAACTGCGGGCTTGTGTTCATTTTTGCTCTATCCTTAACGCATTTGAAACATCTTTGGTTAAAGTTATTTAAAGTTACCGCCCCTTTTCGTGTACTTTAAAGATAAATCATATCTTTGCAAGCAGTAAAACTTTGTATAAAGAGGGATTGTAGAATCCTTTGAAGTTTATGTAGTTAAGTTCTTTCCGGGGGGGGGGAGTAGCGGTCCCCGTAATCCCGACAGGTTAGAGGGTTTGAGTAGAATCACTAGTGTCCACTTAAATCCTTTAACATTCGGCTTTGCTTACTGATTGTAACTTACCATTCGTCGAAGGGTATTTCTAACTGAATATATTTGTTGGTGTTAATTATCTCACGTTTATTTTCA
>Ga0256406_1000516_pt1 | contig 69878 bp, 66 predicted proteins | sample RumenRJG_03DNA_FD_185986 | JGI IMG/M metagenome (GOLD analysis project Ga0256406, IMG submission 185986) | Bovine rumen microbial communities from Lethbridge, Alberta, Canada - RJG_03 | ecosystem: Host-associated > Mammals > Digestive system > Stomach > Rumen | place: Canada: Alberta | collected... | reverse complement strand
AAAATCCATGTAGGCATAGATTGAACCGGAAATGATATATTCATCCAGACATTGAATTTTTCGAAAAATAATTTCGCTGTCGCGGGTCAGATCCGTCGAAGCAGCCTGGCCCCGCCGTGCGTGCACTAATTTTCTCAGCTGTTCCTTCGTTTCCATCGTTTTTCCTCTTTCTTATCCGTCACGTCTGATATTCAGCACATCGAGAACTTCTTCCTGGCGCCGCTCCATATCCTCCGCCTCTTCTTTCGTCATGTGATCATAACCGAGAAGGTGAAACATACTGTGGGCAGCAAGAAACGAAAATTCCCGGAGCGTCGAATGGCCGTATTCCGCGGCCTGTTCCCGCATCCTCGGCACACAGATTACGATGTCGCCGAGCATCAGATCGCCTGTGTCCGGATCGAAGCAGTCCTCCATGTCATCGAGCATGCCGAATTCCGACGGCGTTTCAAAGGGAACCAGCGGAAACGACAGGACGTCGGTCACCGAATCGATATTTCTGAACCGCCGGTTCAGATCCTGTATTTCCTCAGCGTCCACAAGCGTGAGGGAAACCTCGCACTCATAGGGACATCCCTCGTGCGAAAGCACCTCTCCGATCACCTTTTTTGCGGTTTTCTCCGCGTCGAAGGAAAGCTCCGCTTCCGTTTCATTTTCAAACAGCAGCATCATGATTTTGCCCGCCTTTTCCCCTTATTATTCAAACGGCCTCCCCTGTTTCCGGATGCAGCCTTTTCATATGCCTCGTACGCCTCGACGATCTTCTGGACGAGCGGATGGCGGACGACGTCCCGGCTGGTAAGGGTGCAGAACGCGATCCCGTCGATCTTCCGCAGGACCCGGGATGCGATATCAAGGCCGGACACACTTCCCTGCGGAATATCCTTCTGCGTCATATCCCCGGTTACCACGACTTTTGAGCCGTAGCCGATTCTGGTCAGAAACATCTTCATCTGCGCCGGCGTCGTGTTCTGTGCCTCATCAAGAATAATATAGGCATTGTCCAGCGTTCTTCCGCGCATATACGCCAGCGGAGCGACTTCGATCAGTCCCTTCTCCATGTTCCGCATAAACGCGTCAGCGCCCATGATCTGATAGAGTGCATCGTACAGCGGACGGAGATACGGGTCGATTTTGCTCTGCAGATCCCCGGGGAGAAAACCGAGCTTCTCACCCGCCTCGATGGCGGGGCGGGTCAGAATAATCCTCCCGACTTCATCCGCCCGGAATGCGGTGATCGCCATCGCCATCGCGAGATACGTCTTTCCGGTTCCGGCAGGTCCGAGTCCGAATGTGATCATATTGCTCCGGATCGCGTCGACATATTTTTTCTGGCCCAGCGTCGCGGGCTTCACCGGTTTCCCGTTGATGGTATGACAGATAAGATCACCGTCCAGTTCTGTCATCACATCGGATTGATCCTCCATCGCGAGGGAAATGATATAATTCAGTTTCTGCTCACTGATTTCCTCACCGCGCTGCGCAAGTGCGGCGAGCTGCGCGATGCAGTCCTTCGAAGCGCGGACGCCGGATTCCGGACCGACGATGCGGAGGATTCCGTTCCGCTCCACGAGCGTCGTGTGAAATGCACGCTCGATTTTCTTCGCGTTCATATCGAACTGACCGAATACATCCAGCGCGTCCCCTGCGGGAATCTCCATCTGTTCCTCAATAATTGATTCCGCCATGTTACTCCTTCTGAATCGTCGCAGTTACCTGTTTATAAAACAAAACAGTAAATTTCAAAGAATAGCCGCTCAGATAATAATCGATTCCGATCTGTTCCGCCACTTCGTCGACCCGGATCCCGTGCCCCTCGATGCACGGATGAAGCACTTCCGGAAAACGGCAGCGCTCCTTCGGATACACGCACTTTTTACACATCCTGCAGACATTGCTCGTCAGCGTATAGACCTGCAGCCCTTCTTTTTCAAACATTCTCTCGATCTCACAGGTCGTCTGCTCGTGGAAATCGAGGTATGGCCGGTCTTTCGTGTAAACCGCCTTCTTTTCCGGTCCCTGCTTTTTCCGCGCGGTTGAAAAAATCAGAACATCTTCATAGGAAAGACATCGGTCGACACACTGATCGATCCTTCCGACCGCAGGCGGACATGCCCACGTCGTCTTGTAATTCCCGCAGATGTGCTTACAGTAATTGCGGAGCGAAGGATCAAACCGGATCTCATCCGGTGTCAGAAATGCATACTGATACAGTGGAAACTTCCCCAGCTCCGCGTCTATTCGGTTTCTGATCGATTGTATGTCCTGCATGAATGATACACCTGTGATGATAAACTCTGCCGGTTATTTGTGGTACGGCTCATTCCGCAGTATGCGGAAGGCCCTGTAAATCTGCTCGGAAAGGATCACCCGCATCAGCTGATGTGGAAACGTCATGAGTGAAAAACAGAGTCGGAAATCCGCCCGGGAAAGAACTTTACCGGAGAGGCCGAGAGATCCGCCGATCACGAAGACGATATGACTTCTCCCTGATGATGCGAGACGGTCGATTTTTTTCGCAAAATCGACCGAATCCAGCATCTTGCCGCGAAGATCAAGGGCTATTACGTATGCTTCCGGAGGGATTGCGGCCAAAATGCGCTCTCCCTCCGTATTCCGGATCATCTCGTCCCCGCGTTCGGAAGCGCCTTCCCGGTTCGGTTCATCCGCACACTCCCGGATTTCCAGGCGGCAGTACCGGCCAAGTCTCTTGGCATACTCGGCGATGGCATCGCGCAGATATTTTTCTTTTATTTTACCGACACAGACGATCGTGATCCGTTCCAAACGCCTTCCTCCGCGTAACGCCGTTTTATTCCTTCGACTGAATGTACTCCTGAATGCCCTTTGCGGCCGCCTTGCCGGCTCCCATCGCGAGGATGACCGTAGCCGCGCCCGTCACCGCGTCGCCGCCCGCGAATACCCCTTCGCGTGTGGTCTGTCCCGTCTCTTCATTCGCAATGATGCATTTTCTCCGGTTCGTCTCGAGTCCGTCGGTCGTCGAAGAGATCAGCGGGTTCGGACTCGTTCCCAACGCCATAATCACGGTGTCGACATCGATCTCGAACTCAGAGCCTTCGACCGGAACCGGTCTTCTCCTTCCCGACGCGTCCGGCTCACCGAGTTCCATGCGGATGCAGCGCATTCCCCTGACCCATCCGTCCTCATTCACAAGGATTTCGGTCGGATTGCAGAGAAGATCGAAAATGATTCCCTCTTCCTTCGCGTGATGAACCTCCTCCGCTCTGGCCGGAAGTTCCGCTTCGCTTCTGCGGTAGACGATATGAACGTCCGCGCCCAGACGCAGGGCCGTTCTCGCCGCGTCCATCGCCACGTTTCCGCCTCCGACGACTGCGACCTTCTTCCCGCGGTGGATCGGTGTGTCGTAATCGTCGAGATAGGCCTTCATCAGGTTATTTCTTGTGAGAAACTCGTTCGCGGAGAACACCCCGTTCGCGTTTTCTCCCGGAATATGCATAAACATCGGAAGCCCTGCTCCGGATCCGATGAATACAGCCTCGAATCCTTCCTCGTCCATCAGCTCATCGACGGTGACCGATTTTCCGATGATGACATCCGTCTCGATCCTGACGCCCAGGGATTTTACGTTTTCAATCTCTTTATCGACCACCGCACTCTTCGGAAGCCGGAATTCCGGGATGCCGTAGGAAAGAACTCCTCCGGCCTTGTGAAGCGCCTCAAAAATCGTCACATCGTAACCGGCTCTTGCGAGATCCCCCGCACAGGTCAGTCCTGCCGGTCCGGCTCCGATCACCGCAACCTTGTGGCCGTTCCTCTCCTTTGCGCTCTTCGGACGGATTCCGTTTTCCCGCGCCCAGTCCGCGACGAACCGCTCCATCTTTCCGATGGAAACCGGCTCTCCCTTGATTCCGCGGATGCACTGTCCTTCGCACTGGGTCTCCTGCGGACATACGCGGCCGCAGACCGCCGGCAATGCGCTGGACTCGCTGATCGTATTATATGCGTCTTCAACCTGTCCCGCCTTCAGCTCCTGAAGAAACTTCGGAATATTGATACTGACCGGGCAGCCCTGGACGCATTTCGGATTTTTACAGTTCAGACACCGTGTCGCCTCGTCCATCGCCTCATCTTTGTCATATCCGAAGCATACCTCGTCGAAGTTTTTCGCACGAACCTCCGGGTTCTGTTCCCTGACCGGTGTTCTTTTCATAGGATCTGCCATTACTTATCACCTCCGCAATTTCCGCATCCGCCGTGGTGCGTGTCTCCCTCCTGCAGACGCAGAAGCGCTCTGCCCTCTTCTGTCTTGTACATCGTCATACGTTTCATCGCCTGGTCGAAATCAACCTGATGACCGTCGAATTCCGGCCCGTCGACACAGGCGAAACGGACTTCTCCGCCGACCGACAGGCGGCATGCGCCGCACATGCCTGTGCCGTCGACCATGATCGGGTTCATGGACACGACCGTCGGAAGGCTGTACTTTGCGGTCTGCAGGCAGACAAATTTCATCATAATCATCGGTCCGATCGCCACGCAGTGATTGTACTCGTGTCCTTCCTTTTCGATCAGATCTTCGAGACATTTCGTGACCATGCCGGAACGGCCGTAGGAACCGTCGTCCGTCGTGATGTACAGATTGCACACCTCACGGAATTCTTTCTCGAGAATGACAAGATCCTTATTCTTCGCGCCGATAATCGCATCGGCGGTGATGCCGTGCTCATGCAGCCATTTCACCTGCGGATAAACCGGGGCGGTTCCGACACCGCCGGCGATGAAGATGATTTTCTTTTTCTTCAGCTCCTCCGGATCCATATCGATCAGATCCGAGGGTTTTCCCAGCGGTCCGACGAAATCTTCAAAGGCATCGCCCTCGCTGAGATCCTTCATGCGCTGCGTCGACGCTCCGATCGGCTGAAATACGATCGTGACCGTCCCCTCGTCGCGGTCGTAATCGCAGATCGTGAGCGGAATCCGCTCACCTTCCTCGTCAATCTTCACGATCACGAACTGACCGGGCTCGCAATGTCTTGCGACGCGCGGTGCGCGCACGACTTTCCGGTAAATGTTTGCGGCTAATTTGTCCGCGTGTAGGATTGGATACATGTTTTTACCTCCTGAAACTACTCAACAGCTGCTGCTCAAATTCACATGCCCGGATCCCATTCATCATCCCCGTCTTCCGAGGCAGGCTCCGATGTAGGCGCAGGCGTAGCGGTCGGCGCAGGCGTCGCGGTCGGCGTCGGTGTCGCGGTAGCCGCGGACGGCGTCTGTACCGCGATCGCACTCTGCGGTTTTTGCGTCGGTGTCGGCGTTGCGGTCACCTGTGAATATACGAAAGTCGCAGAAGCGACGCTGCTCTCATTCCCATCGCTATCCACAAGGACCGCGTAGAAAATATGACTTCCTGTCGGCATATTGACAGGCGATGTATACAGGGTACTGTTTTTCGTCGCCCGCGTGTCGAATGAATAATAGGCGCGATACCCGGTCGGGACATCGACCGTGATCTTCATGCTTTCCGTTGAAGAATACGTCCCGGACACCGGTGAGATCACCGGAGCGTCCGCCTTATTGATCTTGATCGTGTACTTTGCCTTGACGATATTACCCGGTATCCCTTTTTTACTGATATATCTGGCTTTGACCGTCGTCGTCCCGGAAGAGGACAGACTGATGGGACTCTTGTAGATCTCTGAAGAGTCGGTCGGATCCGATCCATCCGTCGTATAAACAATGTCCCCGTCGCCTTCACAGGTGATCTTAATCGTCTGCGCAGAACTGTAGGATCCTTCTTTTATGCTGAATTCCGGATCATACGTCCGATAGTCGGCAAACTTCTGCTGAATTGAGCTGCTCTGACAGTTTTCGATCAGTTTCTGAAGCAAATCATATTCCTTTGCCTGCACATACAGGGGAACAAGATGGTCATAACCTTCTTCGAAATCATTATGATCGCTGATCAGCGTCTCGTACGCCGTGATCGCATTCGTCGTATCACCCTGCCCCTCGTAGATCAGTCCGAGAAGGTACTCCGAATCCTTGTCCTTTTTTTTCAGTTGCAGGGCTTTTTCCACGTGATCAAGCGCCAGACTGTAGTTCTTCTCATCGTATGCAGCTTTCGCCTGACTGTACTGATATTCGAAGGAACTCTCCCGATGACGGTTGACGAGAATCACGCTGACCAGGGCCGCCGCAACAGCGGCAAGGATACAGACGGCGAGGATCGTCCGCGTCCTTCTTCGCTTATTCTTCTTCTGAAGCGCCTCCTCGCGGGCGATTCGTTCTCTTTCCGCTTCTTTTGCACGTTCTTCTTCCTCGTGCATCTGATTTTCCCGGACCCGGCTTTCCATCGTTTCATAATCCGGAACGAGGTGCACCTCCGCGCCGCACTTCGGACAGAACAGGTCGCCGTCCGGAATCTCTGCTCCGCAATTGTCACAAATTCTCATATCTGCCTCCGATGTCAGGTATCATGAGTTTCTATAAAATTCTGAAATTCCGCCATCGTCATCAGGATATGGCGGGGTTTCGTCCCCTCCTCTTCTCCGACGACACCTGCGTCACAGAGCTGATCCATAATTCGCGCCGCCCGGTTAAAACCGATTTTAAACGCGCGCTGAAGCATACCGATCGATGCCTTGTCCTTCTCGATGATCAGACGGCCGGCCCGTTCGAAGTAGACGTCATTTTTCGATTGCTCTTCGTTCTCATCCTGTGGGCCTCCCGTGACGGCTGCCGATTCCGTGATCTTCTTTTCCGCCTCCGCATCATACTCGGACTTCTCATTTTTCTCATTCAGAAAAGCCGTGATGGATGCAATTTCCTCATCCGAGACGAAAGCTCCCTGAACGCGCGCAGGTTTCTGGTATCCCTGCGGATAAAAGAGCATATCGCCCTTTCCGAGCAGCTTCTCCGCTCCGTTCATATCCAGAATCGTTCTGGAATCCACGCCGGATGTGACGGCGAGAGCGATCCGCGAAGGCATATTCGCCTTGATCAGACCCGTGATGACATTGACCGAAGGTCTCTGCGTCGCGATGACGAGGTGAATCCCCGCCGCACGCGCGAGCTGGGACAGCCGGACGATCGCGTCCTCCACCTCATGCTGTGCCACCATCATGAGATCCGCCAGCTCATCGACAATGATGACAATCCGCGGCATTCGTTTCGGTTTTTCAGAACCGTCCTCCGGATCCGGCATCTCCGCGATCTTCGCGTTATAGCCGTCGAGATCGCGGACACCGAGTCCCGCGAAGCGGTTGTACCGGTCGATCATCTCGGAGACCGCCCAGTTCAGCGCTCCCGCAGCCTTCTTCGGATCGGTCACGACCGGGATATAAAGATGCGGGATCCCGTTGTACACGGACAATTCTACCATCTTCGGGTCGATCATGATAAATTTCACTTCTTCCGGCAGACACCGGTAGAGGATACTCACAATCAGCGTATTGATGCAGACCGATTTTCCGGATCCGGTCGCTCCCGCGATCAGCAGATGCGGCATTTTTGAAATATCCGCGACGACCGTTTTCCCGGCGATGTCTTTTCCGACCGCAAACGGAATCTTCGCCTTGCTCTTCCGGAAGGCCCCTGACTGAAGCAGTTCCCGCAGCATTACCGTACTGTTTGTTTTATTCGGAACCTCGATGCCGACCGCCGCTTTTCCCGGGATCGGCGCCTCGATCCGGATATCTGCAGCAGCAAGATTCAGCTTGATGTCATCCTGCAAATTCAGGATACGGCTGACCTTCACACCATGCTCCGGATGAAGCTCATACCGCGTCACGGTCGGCCCGCAGCTGACGTCTGTCACCTGCACCCCGACGCCGAAGTCATTCAGAGTCTGCTGCAGCTTTTCCGCAGTCGTGCGGAGCTCATCGCGCGTCGCCACCGCGTCCCCCGCAGAAGCGGAAGGCGCCTTCATCAGCGACAGCGGCGGAAATTCATAACGTTCACCGTCATGACCGCGCATCTTCCGGACCGGAGCGGGACCCGCTGGCGCGGCATTCCCGGTATCCGGCGCGGAATCCGCCGGAACGTTTTTTTCAGTATCCGGTACGATGTCCGCCGGAACGGTCTTTTCAGTATCCGGTACGATGTCCGCCGGAACGGTTCTTTCCGTATCCGGCGCGGAATCCGCCGGAACACGTTTTTCAGCTTTCTTCGCCTTGTTTTTCCGCGATTTTGTACCTGCGGAAAGAGCGTTCATCAGAGCCTGCCCGCTCCTCCTGACCGAATCGAACGAGCCGGATTTCGAAACGGAATCCCCGATGCGGTCCTCCTCCGGAAATGAAACGGTCTCCGGAATTTCAAACGGTTCAAACGGTATCTCCGTCGGTTCCGGGTTTATAGACGAAACAGCCTTCTCCTGCTTCTCGATTTCTTCAACGGACCCGAGATCCGTCTCGTCCTCTTCCTCATATTCATCGGTGTCATCTGTCAGGTCAGAGGAGTCCTGCCGGGCAATTTTGAATTTTCGCGCAAACGCACGCATTTCCTTTCGTTTCTTTCTTCCCTCCGCCCTTTTCGCGCGATTTTCAACCGCGTTCTCATAAGCCTTTTCGCTTCTCACCCGAAGGTGGCCCAGAAGCGGCTCCTGTGTCATAAGGATTGCAAAAATAATCAGCCCGATCAGGACGCAGACATACGCCCCCGCCTGTCCGAACAAATTGCCGAAAATCTGAACGATCACTCCACCGGCCAGTCCGCCGCCGCTCTTATCGTAGGCGCTGTCGTAGTAGAGATCCATGATCCTTGTGTGCCGGTCATAATGCATGATGACCAGCTGGAGGAATGCGCAGAGAAGCAGAAATAATCCCGCTGCCCCCGCCATCTTCCGCCTCATCTTCGGATTCCTTCTGTTTGAAAGGACGAATAAAAATCCCGGCACGAGGAGTACGGGAAACACATACTCCATCAGTCCGAACATACCGAAAAAGAACCGTGCAATCATCGTTCCGAAGTTTGCGCTTATACCGAAGTTACTTAAAAAAAGCAAAATCGAAAAAGCCAGCACGATCAGAAATATGACTTCATCCCTGATCCTGCTGTCTCCCGGATGATTTGCGGTTCTTCCAGTTTGATTCGCTCTGACGGAAGTACTTCTGCCCGCGGACTTGCTCCTGCTTCTTGCAGCGCTTCTGCCCGCGGATGTGCTCCTGCCTTTTGCTGCAGTGCTTCTGCTTCTTGAGGCGTTTCTGCCCGCGGATGTGCTTCTGCCCTTTGCAGCGCTTCCGTTATTCTTCCGCGCGTTCCCCGATCGGGTATTTCGTCCTGAGGCGCTCCCCGCGCGCGCGTTTTGTCTGGCCAATAAAATCTCCCCTTCTTCTCATCAGAGATAAACGATAACCGCCAGGATTCCGAACGCAGCATTTACGATCGCAAAAAGACGGCCGTATCGTCTCGCTATCAGCTTTCTGCTTCTGCGGATCACAACGTACCCCGACACAAGCGCCGCAAGAAAGGCGGCGATACAAGCTCCCGGTCCCGCAGGTACGCGATTCGGGAACATCGGGGTATACACTCCGCGTAGAACCATGACCCCTGTCAGAATCAGGACCATCACATAGGAGATCCGTACCGTTGCTTTGCGGGATACTCCCAGAATAAATCCCGCACCGGACGTGGCCGCGATTTTCGAAATTCCCGGTAAAAATGCAAATCCGTCAAACAGGCCGATGATCACTCCGTCCTGGATCTTCATTTTCTTCGGTGTCTTTTGTGCCCCCGCCATATAGGAGGAAACGATCAGAATCAGCGCCGTCACAAAAAATCCCATCGCGACAGCGAGAAGATTTCCGTACGCAAAGCGCGCGGCCCCATGAATAAGCGCGCCGATAAGCAGCGCCGGAACAAGCGCGACTCCGATCATCAGCAGCATCCACCGGTAATTTCCGGTCAGGATACGCCTGTAGCCGTAAGCTGCGTCACCCCGTCTCGATTGCACAAAGGTACGCAGATTGGACAGGAGATCCCGGATGATCCCGATCAGGGCACCGAGAAGTCTCAGAAGATCCGGATAACAGGTGGCAGCGCCTGCCGCGAAAATACCGAGCAGGTACATCTTCATCAGACGATAATCGATTTCAAATCCGAGAATCCTGCTTGCGAGGACGGACAGACCGGTCCCCGAAAGCGGGAGGAACGCCGCTGCGCCTGCCGCCAGACCGGTGATCAGAACCTTTATAATGTACATGCAGCTTCCCCCGCAGCCTGGCTGAATTTACTCGTCAAGATTTGTATAGACATCCTGAACATCGTCGCTCTCATCGAGCAGATCGAGTGTTCTCTGAAGATTTCCGAGCATTCCCTCGTCAGTCAGCGCAACCTTCGTCTGCGGGATCATGGAAATATCCGCTTCCGCCATCGGCACGCCCTCTTTTTCAAGTGCCTCGCGGACCTTTGAAAAATCGTCCGGGGATGTAAGAATCTCGTAGCTGTCGTCATCCTCGCTGAAATCCTCGGCTCCCGCGTCCAGCGCCATCATCATGAGATCATCTGCAGAAAGGTCACAGTCCTCTTTCGCGACGATGATCTGTCCCTTCTCATCGAACATAAAGGAAACGCAGCCCGGGGTTCCGATATTTCCGTTTCCCTTTGAAAATGCGCTGCGTACGTCAGCCGCCGTGCGGTTCTTGTTGTCGGTCAGGGTCTGAACGATAATCGCAATACCTCCCGGGCCGTATCCCTCGTAGGTGATGCGCTCATAATTGTCGGCATTCTGATCGCCCGCCGCTTTTTTGATTCCTCTTTCAATCGTATCGTTCGGCATATTTGCCGCTTTTGCCTTGGCGATGACGTCGCGAAGCTTGCTGTTATTCGCCGGATCCGGTCCGCCCTCTTTGACGGCGATTACGATTTCACGTCCGATGATCGTGAAAATTTTTCCCTTCTTCGCGTCGTTTCTCTCTTTTTTATGCTTGATATTGGCAAATTTTGAATGTCCGGACATAGTTTTATCTTCTCCTTGCTTTTGTTCTTAAAAAAATATAGCACCCCGCAACTTATAAGTCAAGAAACGGCAGGTGTACATAATGCAGATGCATTCTTCCGATTCTCTGCGTATTTCAGAAAAACCTTCGGAGCTCACCCGCCAGTTCCGATATCATGGCGGTTCCCTTCGAGGTTTTCTCCGAGAGAAATTCCCCGCATCTGCCATGGATGAAGCAGGCAGCCGCTGCCAGGAAAGAGAGCTTCTCCGGATCGGATCCATCGCCTGATTTTGCCTTCCGCGTCACCATTCCGGCGAGGATTCCAGCCAGTACATCGCCGCTCCCCGCCTTGGCAAGGGCGCTGTTCCCCGAAGTGTTCAGATAGGAGCATCCGGACGGCCCCGCGATGACGGTCCGCGCATCCTTCAGCACACATACGGCGGAATGGGCTGCGGCAAACTGTTTCGCCGTACCGACCGGATCCGATTTGATCTCTTCCAGAGTACGGCCGCCGATCCGGCTCATCTCGGCAGCATGAGGTGTGATCATGCAGGGCACATGAACAAGGGCCCACAGATCCGGATGGGCTGCCATAAGATTCAGCGCATCCGCATCCATCACGAGAGGAAGATCCGATGCCGACAGTACACACCGCAGAATCTTTTCAGCAGCCGCTCCCGTGCCGATTCCCGGTCCGATCAAAACCGCGTCCGCCCAGTGTATCGAAGCGATGAGCGGCAGTTCCGTATCTTCAGCATCCGGCGGAGATTCCCGATATGTGGCGATCAGGGCCTCCGGAAGCAGGGATGCCAGCGGCGCGCGGTTTCTCTCCTCTGTGAAAATCTTCACCATTCCGACACCGGTCCTCGCCGCCGCCGCGGCGGAAAGATAGGCGGCGCCGCAGATATCGCGGGAGCCTGCGATCACCAGCAGTTTTCCGAACGTTCCCTTATTTCCGCTCTCATCTCTTGGAAAGAGTCCCGTGAGATCTTTTCCTTCAATCGCCTGAAGCACCGGCTGCTTCTTTTTTATATGTAGCGTTGTGATACCGATCGGAGCGATGACCAGATGTCCTGTATAATCGCTTCCCGGATAAAAAAAGTGGCCCCGTTTCGCAAATGAGAACGTGACGGTATAATCCGCCCGGACGGCACACCCGTGTACTTCTCCTGTATCAGAAGAAATTCCGGAGGCGATATCGACCGAGAGCCGGACCGCGCGGCTTCGGTTGATCGCACGGATCAGTTCCGCGGCAGATCCTTCAACCCGTCGGTGTAATCCTGTCCCGAACAGTGCATCGATGATCAGAGTACAGTCATTCGGGATCTCTCCGGTAAACTCGGGCTGATACTGTGACAGGATTTTCAGCTCTTCCTTCGTCTGAGTGCTCATCCTGTCCCGGTTTCCGGACATGAAAATGAGCGGTCTCTGACCCCGCTCATAAAGAAGTCTCGCGACGGCGATCCCGTCGCCGCCGTTGTTTCCCATACCCGCGACGACCAGCACGCGGTCCGTCGGAAGGTGTTCCGTGTCAATCACGCGCAGCACGGCAAGTGCGGCGCGTTCCATCAGAACCATCGAAGGAATGCCGCTCTCCTGCGCCATGCGGTCCGCATCCCCCGCCTCCTCTGATGTCAAAATCCATCTCATACCGGGCCTTACCTCTTTTCTGCGCCGATTTTCTTCTTCCGGTCTGCCTCTGCGCCGACAATATTCGTGAGATTGTAGGAAAGCCGCATGAGACTCTCCGAAAGATGAACATTATCAACGACAACATCCTCCGGAAGAAGAAGATTCAGGTCGGTGTGCGCAAAATTCCAGATCGCATGTATCCCGTTCCGGACAAGAATCTGCGCGACTTCGACAGCCGCTTCTTTCGGGATCGTCAGTGTCGCGATCTCAACGACATGCTGATCCAGAAATTCCGGAAGCTCATCGAGCATCTGAACGCTCACATCACGGATTTTCATACCCGCCAGATCCGGATTGATGTCAAAAGCCCCGACGACCTTAAATCCGTTCTTGTCAAAACCATAGTTTCCGAGAGCCTGCCCCAGGTGCCCCGCACCGATGATAATCATCGGATGCACCTTGTCGAGCCCCAGAATTTTCCCGATCTCCTCGCGCAGGACACGCGCGTTATAACCGTATCCCTGCTGACCAAAACCGCCGAAATTGTTCAGGTCCTGGCGAATCTGAGATGCCGTAACCTTCATTCTCTCGCTCAGTTCTCCCGACGAAATCCTCTCGACACCGGAATCCAGAAGATCACCGAGATAACGGTAATACCGCGGCAGACGGCTGATGACAGCCTTCGAAATACCCTTTTCTTTCAAAATCATTCGTCTCCTTTCACGAAACGATCCAACGTTGATACAATTATATCTTTGAATGAAACTGATTTCAAGTTTTATTGTAGAATTCTTAACAATCAATCGCAGATGCATTTCCTCACTTCATCTGATATAATGTTTTCGTTTATGAGGAGGACACTATGATTTTATCCTGTCAAAATATAGAAAAATCTTTTGCCGGAGAGCCGATTCTCCGGGGTGTATCGATGCACCTGGAAAAGGGCGAGAAGGCCGCCCTGACCGGCCTGAACGGCTGCGGCAAATCGACATTGATGAAAATCATCACCGGTCTGGAGTCTGCCGATTCCGGTCTTGTCACGCTGGCAAAGGACACTTCGGTCGGTTATCTCGCGCAGGTTCAGGAGATCACAGGAGACGAGACGATCTATGACACACTTATGGCCGCAAAAAAGGATCTCTTTCTTGAGGAAGAACGGCTCCGTTCGCTCGAAAAAGCGATGAAGCACGCGCAGGGGGAGGACCTCGACCGTCTGATGGAGGACTATACGGCCCTGACCCATCAGTTTGAACTCCATGACGGGTATGCCGCGCGAAGCGAAATTGAAGGAGTATTCCGCGGACTCGGCTTCGCGGACGCAGACAGAGACCGGCAGCTTTCGACCCTCTCCGGCGGTCAAAAGACGCGCGTCGCGCTCGGCCGGATTCTTCTGGAATCCCCGGATCTTCTTCTTCTGGATGAGCCGACAAACCATCTGGATATGGATTCGATCGCATGGTTGGAATCCTATCTGTCCGCTTTTCGCGGCGCCGTTCTCGTCGTCAGCCACGACCGCTATTTTCTCGACCGCGTTGTGACGAAAGTGATTGAAATCGAAAACGGAAAAGCGCTTTCCTACGAAGGTAATTACACGGTCTTCAGCCAGAAAAAAGAGCTCGTCCGCCACGCGGAACTTCTCGCTTATCAGAAGCAGCAGAATGAAATCCGCCATCAGGAGGAAGTCATCAAAAAGCTGAAGCAATTCAACCGTGAGAAATCCATCCGGCGCGCCGAGAGCCGCGAGAAGGCCCTGGACAAGATCGGACGGCTCGACAAACCTGCGGGTCCCGATGCGCAGATGCAGCTTTCTCTGCACCCGCGCATTGAAAGCGGAAAGGATGTTCTTGAGGCAAAACATATCTCAAAATCCTTCGATCAACTCACTTTGTTTACCGATCAGTCCTTTCTGATCCGCCGCGGCGAACGCATCGCAGTGATCGGAAAAAACGGAACGGGAAAAACGACGCTTCTGAAGATGATCAATCACCTGGAGTCCTGCGACACCGGCAGTTTTTCCTATGGATCAAAGGTCCAGATCGGATATTTCGATCAGGAGCATCAGCAGCTGAATATGGAAAACACGATCTTCGGGGAAATTTCCGACGAATACCCGACTCTTACGAATACCGAGATCCGAAACGTGCTCGCCGCGTTTCTCTTCACCGGAGACGACGTATTTCAGCCGATCAAAACACTCAGCGGCGGAGAGCAGGGGCGCGTCTCCCTTGCAAAGCTGATGCTCTCCGAGGCAAATTTTCTGCTGCTCGACGAGCCGACGAACCATCTGGACGCCCAGTCGCGGGAGATCCTTGAAGATGCGCTCACGAGCTACACCGGCACGATCCTGTACGTCAGTCACGACCGTTATTTCATCAACCGGACAGCGACAAGAATTCTTGAGCTGACAGGAGGCCGCTTCGTCAATTATATTGGAAATTACGATTATTATCTGGAAAAGAAAGAGGAGCTTTCCGCCCTGCATCAGGAGGATGCAGAAGATGAAAAGATCTCCTCATCAAAGGCAGCCTGGCAGAATCAAAAACAGATTCAGGCAGAAAAACGCAAGATTGAAAATGAGATCCGCGGAACGGAGGAAAAGATCGCAAAGCTGGAAGACCGGATCCGGGCGATCGACGCCGAGTTCGAGCTTCCGGAAACCGGAACGAACCTTGCAAGATGTCAGGAGCTCTCAAAGGAGCGGGAGGCCGCAAGTACGGAACTCGATGCGCTGTACGCCCACTGGGAAGAGGTCGCGGGCGCGGAATAACCGCAGTAAAAAAACCATACCGCCTGGGGTATGGTTTTTTTGATCAAAGAAGTTTTTCCAGGCGTCCGCGCACCGCGACGATGAAATCGCGCGTGTTGAGCGGAGTCGGATTTTTCAGCGTCGTGATCCGGATCAGATCCTTCGTCATCTCTCCGGCTTCGATCGTATCGATCGTCGCTTTTTCCAGCGCATCCGCGTAATCCATCAGAGCCGGAATCCGGTCGAGCTCGCCTCTCTTGCGGAGCGCCCCGCTCCAGGCAAAGATCGTAGCGACGGAGTTCGTCGAAGTCTCCTCGCCCTTCAGGTACTTGTAATAATGACGCTGCACCGTACCGTGGGCCGCCTCGTATTCGTAGTATCCGTGCGGGGAGACGAGAACCGACGTCATCATCGCGAGCGATCCGTTCGCGGAAGAGATCATATCACTCATGACGTCGCCGTCGTAATTCTTGCACGCCCAGATGAAGCCGCCTTCCGATTTCATGATGCGGGCAACTGCATCATCGATCAACGTATAAAAATAGGTAAGACCCGCCTCTTCAAAGTATGGTTTATAGGAATTCTCATACAGCTCGTTGAAGATATCCTTGAATCGGTGGTCATACTTCTTCGAGATTGTGTCCTTTGAAGCGAACCAGAGATCCTTCTTCTCAGAGAGTGCGTACTCAAAACAGCTCTTCGCGAAACTCGTGATCGAATCATCCAGATTGTGCTGTGCCTGAACGACGCCGGGGCCTTTAAAGTCATGCACCACGACCTCGTCCGGACTGCTTCCGTCGTCCGGGATGAACTGCATCACCACACGACCCGGCCGGTCAATCCGCATTTCAACATTCCGGTAGACATCGCCGTACGCATGACGTGCAATCGTGATCGGCTTTTTCCAGCAGCTGACGGTCGGTTCAATTCCCTTCACCGTAATCGGTGTGCGGAAAACGGTTCCGTCCAGCATCGCGCGGATCGTCCCGTTCGGGCTCTTCCACATCTCCTTCAGATCGTACTCCTTGACGCGCGCCGCATTCGGCGTGATCGTCGCACATTTGACGGCGACCTTGTATTTTTTCGTCGCATTCGCCGCGTCGATGGTCACCTGATCCTGCGTCTCGTCCCTGTGCTTCAGCCCGAGATCGTAATATTCACTCTTCAGATCGATGAACGGGGTGATCAGCTCTTCCTTCAGGATCTGCCAGATGATCCGCGTCATCTCATCTCCGTCCATCTCCACGAGCGGTGTTTTCATTTCAATTTTCTGCATTGGGAAAAACTCCTTTTGTACAAATGATCAGCCCTTCGACACGATGCGGTCGACCGCCTTCTTCGTATTTTCGTACGAGCCGAACGCGGTCAGTCGGAAATATCCTTCTCCGCAGGGTCCGAATCCGGAGCCCGGAGTGCCGACGATGTTCAGTTCACCGAGAAGATAATCAAAAAACTCCCAGGATGTCATCTTGCCCGGCGTCTTCAGCCAGATATACGGCGCGTTGACACCGCCGTAAACTGTGTAGCCCGCGCTCTTCAGACCGTCATAGATATATTTTGCGTTTCGCATATAATATGCGACCTGTTCTTTGATCTGCTTCTGGCCTTCCGGCGTATAGACAGCCGCTCCTGCCTTCTGAACAATGTACGGAGCGCCGTTATATTTCGTTCCGTGCCGTCTCGCCCACAGATCATGCAGAGAAACGCCGCCCTCCGCCTTCAGATCGGTCGGAATAACGGTGAATCCGAGACGGACACCCGTGAATCCGGCGTTCTTGGAAAAGCTGCGGATCTCGATCGCACAGGTCCTTGCCCCGTCACACTCATAGATCGAATGCGGCATGGACGGCTCGGAAATATAAGCCTCATATGCCGCATCATAAAGGATGACGGCACCGATCTTATTCGCATAATCAACCCACTCCTGCAGCCGGTCTTTTGTGATCGCCGCGCCGGTCGGATTGTTCGGGAAGCACAGATAAATGATATCCGGCTCTTCGTTCGGGATCTCCGCGATAAATCCATTTTCTTCCGTGCAGGGCATATAGATGAAGTTCTTATAGCAGTTCTTTTCTTTGTCCCACTCGCCGGAACGTCCCGCCATCACATTGGAATCCACATACACGGGATAGACCGGGTCGCATACGGCGACCTTCGCGTCATCGCTGAAGATCTCCTGAATATTGCCGGAGTCGCTCTTCGCTCCGTCCGACACAAAGATTTCATCCGGCCGGATATCGCAACCCCTCTCCTTATATTCGTTCGCAATCGCCTCGCGGAGGAATCCGTAGCCGAGATCCGGTGCATATCCGTGAAATGTCGCCGCATCTGCCATCTCGTCGACGGCACCGTGGAGTGTCTCTATGATCTTCGGTGCAAGCGGCTGTGTCACATCGCCGATCCCGAGCCGGATGATGTTGCCGGCCAGATCCTTGTGAGCCTCACTGAACTCATCGACTTTGCGCGCAATCGTCGAGAACAGATAGCTTCCCTGCAGTCTCAGATAATTCTCATTTGCCTTTACCATAAATGATTCCCCTTTTCCTTTTTCCGGCTCTGCGATCCGCGCAAGACTCCCGAAACTGTCAGGATCCTGCCGAAAGCTCCTGCACCGCAAGCGCAAGGGCTCTTCGCACGGTTTCTCTCCGGATCTCTGACCGGGATCCGGAGAGAAGAAGCCTTTTTACTGTTGTCCGGTTCTTATACGAAAATCCGATGTAGACAAGCCCCACCGGTTTTTCAGCTGTTCCGCCGTCCGGTCCGGCGATTCCTGTGGCAGACAGTGCGGCAGCGCATCCTGCAGTCCTGGCACCGCCCTCCGCCATCTCCTTCGCGGTCTCTGCGCTCACGGCGGTATGCTTTTCGAGCGTCACTTCCGACACCCCGACGAGATCGTGTTTCGCCTTGTCGCAATACGTGATATATCCCTGATGAAATACATCCGACGCTCCGGGAACATTGACAATCGTCGCTGCGATCATTCCGCCTGTGAGCGACTCCACCGTTGTAATGACGATCCCGCGCTCCCGAAGGAGGCCGACCAGCTGTTCTTCTTCTGTCATAACTTCCTCTTAACTTACCGGTCTGTACCGAGTACCTGCTTGTTTTTGATGATATAATCGGCCAGTGAGACCACGGTCAGAACGAGCGCGGCGTAAATCAGCACTGTCTCGAGAACATGCCAGAATGCAAAATTGAAATTCAACAGAACCACGATGATCATCGCCATCTGGCAGATGGTTTTGCTCTTTCCCCACCAGCTCGCGGCGATGACGATACCGTTGTCCGCGGCCACGAGACGGAAGCCGCTGATGATAAATTCCCTGGCGATAATGATGATCACGATCCAGTACGGGATCTCGTTCGTATGGACGAGGCAGATCATCGCAGAACAGACAAGAAGCTTATCCGCCAGAGGATCCATGAATTTTCCGAAATCCGTGATCAGATTGTATTTCCTCGCGATGTAGCCGTCCGCCGTATCGGTCAGGCTCGCGGCGATAAAGATGACGAGAGCGATATACCTTCCGGCGGCAAAGGGCGCCGCCATGAAAAGTACAAAAAACGGAATCATGATCATACGGAGCATCGTGAGCTTGTTCGGCAGATTCATAACTCTTCTCCTTCATCGTATTGTGCTTCACCGACGAGGTCGTACTCCGTCGCGCCGGTGATCCTCACAGTTACAAAATCCCCGGATTCGAGCGGATCGTCAGACTTCACGAAGCAATACCCGTCGACACCCGGTGTATCCGCGTACGTCCGTCCCGCGTATACCTCGTCGGCTGCCATGTATCCCTCGATCTCGACCTCCATACTCGTACCGATCCGCTTCTTCCCGTTCTCTTTTGATACCTTCTGCTGAGCCTCCATGATCTCGCCCCGGCGGCGCTCCTTCACATCATCGGAAATTTGACCGTCCATCTCCGCCGCAGGTGTACCCTCCTCGCGTGAATAGGTAAACACGCCGAGACGGTCAAACTTCACCTCCCGCACAAATGCCAGGAGATTCCTGTGCTGTTCCTCCGTCTCACCCGGAAACCCTGTGATCAGGGTCGTCCGAAGCGCGATATCCGGAATCTCGTCACGAAGCGTCCCGATGATCCTCACAAGATCGTCGTGGGATGTTTTTCGCCCCATTCTCCTCAATATTTCGTCGTCCGAATGCTGAATCGGAAGATCAAGATAATGACAGACCTTCGGCTGGCGCCGGATCGTTTCGATCAGCTCCGGATAGATTTCCTCCGGATAACAGTAGAGAATCCGGATCCACCGGAGACCGTCGATCTCACAGAGCCGGTCAAGAAGCGTATGCAGGGATTTCTTTCCGTACAGGTCGATGCCGTAGCGCGTCGTCTCTTCCGCGATCAGGATCAGCTCCGCAACGCCCTCATCTGCAAGTCCCTCCGCCTCTTCTGCGAGCTCCTCGATCGGAACGCTCCGGTATGCACCGCGAAGCGACGGTATGACGCAGTAGGTGCAGTGCTTGTCGCATCCCTCAGCAATTTTCAGATACTCGTAATGTCCGCCGGTGGTTATGACCCGCTTTTTCTTCGCTTTTGTCTCGGGACCGGGTTCTGCGTCCGGATCATCCAGAAAAACGCCGTTTTCACCGACGAACGCGGCGCGGATCGCCTCATTCAGACTTCCGAAGCTTCCCGTTCCGACGATGGCGTCTACCTCCGGAATTTCCTTCAGGATCTCCTCGCGGTATCGCTGGGCCATGCACCCGGCGACGATCAGGGCGCGGCACTTTCCATCCGTGCGGTACGGAGCGAGTTCAAGGATCGTGTTGATGCTCTCCTCCTTCGCGTCGTCGATGAAGCAGCACGTATTCACAACGATCACATCTGCTTCCGCCTCGTCGTCTGTCGCGGCAAATTCTCCCTCCGGCAGCGCGCCGAGCATATGTTCTGTATCGACGAGATTTTTATCACAGCCGAGGGAGACAAACAGAATTTTCTTCATATAATTACGCTTCTTCCTTCCGAAGAATGTGGATCTTGTCCTCGTAGAGCTCGCGCACCGCGGTTGAGAGCGGCTTTTCGGAAGGCTCTGTCGGAACGAGCGGCTCATCGCCGGCGATGATCTGGCGCGCGCGCTTCGACGCGGCGATTACGATTGAATAGCGGCTTGTTACGAGGGGCGCCTCGTCCATATCCTGGCCCTCATTGATTTTACTGATCATTTCCTTGTAGGAAGGATGAATCATCATATTGCAAGTTCCTCCTTAAAATAAACTTCTGTTACCGGCAGACACCAAGCTCGCGGCGGATCCGTCCGATCAGCTCCTCATTTCTCGAAGCAGCCAGATGCTGCGACCGGATCAGATTGTGCAGTTCCTCCGTGGCACGGTCCACATCATCGTTGATCAGGATGTAGTCGTAGGAACTCATCAGCTCCGACTCCTCCCCCGCACGTTTCATACGGGAGCGGATCACCTCATCCGTCTCGGTTCCACGGCCCCGCAGTCTCCGCTCAAGCTCCGCTCCGGAGGGCGGCGTCAGAAATACGAGCAGCGCGTCGCTGCGCAGTTTCTTCACCTGCAGGGCACCCTGCACCTCAATCTCGAGGATCACATCTTTTCCGAGATTCAGCTGCTCATCGACGTAGGACGCCGGGGTACCGTAGTAATTGCCCACATAATTTGCATACTCGAGGAACGCGTGCTCCCCGATCATTTTTTCAAACTCTTCCTTCGTCTTGAAGAAATACTCGACTCCGTCGCGTTCGCCCTTCCGCGGCTTCCTCGTCGTCGCGGAGATCGAAAGTGCATACTCCCCGTGACGGGAAAGCAGCTGCTTCATGACGGTCCCCTTGCCGGAACCGGCAAAACCGGACACGATGGTCAGCACTCCTTTTGTCATTTTCCTTCTGCCTCCTCGTCCGTTCCGAATGAATTGAACCGCTTCATAATCGTCTCCGGCTGCAGCGCCGAGAGTACGACGCGTCCATCCGTCATGATGATGACCGCCTTCGTCTTCCTCCCCTGTGACGCATCGATCAGAAGACCTTCGTCGCGTCCCGCGGCGACAAGCCGTTTGACCGGCGCCCCGAGGGGATTTACGACCGCCAGAACCCTGTCCGCGTTCACGCAGTTGCCGAATCCGATGTTAATCAATAAGGCCAATCGCACACCTCATCATTCAATATTCTGGATCTGTTCGCGGATCTTCTCGATTTCCGTCTTCAGATCGATCGCCATGTTGGACGTGACAAGGTCACTCGATTTCGAAAGGATCGTATTCGCTTCCCGGTTCATCTCCTGAGCGAGAAAATCCAGTTTTCTCCCGATCGCCCCGCCCCGCGTCAGCTCTTTTTTCATATTGTCGATGTGGCTGTGCAGCCGCACCGTCTCTTCGTCGGTACAGATCTTATCCGCATAAATCACGACCTCCGCCGCAATCCTGCCTTCATCGATCTGCGTGTCGCCGAGCAGTTCTCCGACCTTCTCCGTGATCCGCGTCTTGTAATCGTTCAGAAGCTCCGGCTCTCTCTTCTCGATCGCCGTGACATTTCTGTCCATATGATCCAGCTTTTTCACGATGTCATCGCGAAGGGTTTCACCCTCGCGGTTTCTCGCCGCACGGAACTGCTCGCCAGCCTGACGCAGCGACGCTTCAAGCAGTTTTTTCAGATGCTCCTCATCGAAGGAACCTTCCTCCGCCCGGAACAGATCCGGAAACTGCATCAGGCGTGAAACCGTCAGATCATTGTCCATGCCGAACTCATCTGCGATCTGCTGCGCGTAATCGTGGTACTGCTTCGCGAGTCCGCGGTTATATTTCAAAAGCGCCGCGTCGTCCGAACTGTCCTCCTCCGCGATAAATACGTCGATCTTGCCGCGGGCTGCGTAGCTCTTCAGCACATTCCGGATAAACGGGTCGAGATGATTGAAATGCTTCGGCATCTTGATATTAAAATCGAGATACCTGTGGTTCACGGATTTTAATTCCACAGAAATCTTATGGTCAGCTTCGGCAGCCTCCCCGCGGCCGAAGCCAGTCATACTAAAGATCATACCATTCTCCAATCTGCATACAGCACAGATATTATAAGCCATCCGGAATAATGCGTCAAACGAAAAGATGCGCCCGCGCTTCCCCGCGGGATGAATGAATCCGCATACGCGGCCGCACCGTCCGTATGGTATAATAGTACCGTCAAACTTCAGAAAAACAACGAAAAACGGAGGACTTTGAATGGAGAAAGCAAACGTATATTTCACCGACTTTCGCACGCATGATGTGCCTCTTCCCAAGAAACTTCAGAAACTGATCCGGAAAGCGGGCATCGGCAGAATCGACATGGAAGGGAAGCTTGTGGCGATTAAGATGCATTTCGGAGAGCTCGGCAATCTCGCCTATCTTCGTCCGAACTATGCGAAAGCGGTGGCCGATGTCGTGAAGGAACTCGGCGGCAAGCCGTTTCTGACGGACTGCAACACGCTTTACCCGGGTTACCGGAAAAATGCGATCGATCACCTGTACAACGCGGAGGTGAACGGATTCAATTTCATGACGACCGGATGTCCCGTGATCATCGCGGACGGCCTCCGCGGCACGGACGACATCGAAGTCCCGGTGCGCAACTTTGAATACTGTGAGACCGCATACATCGGCCGGGCTGTCATGGACGCGGATGTCTTCCTGTCGCTGACACATTTCAAGGGACATGAGGCGACCGGTTTCGGCGGCGCCCTGAAAAATATCGGTATGGGATGCGGATCCCGCGCAGGAAAGATGCAGCAGCACATGAGCGGGAAACCGCACGTAAATGAAGAATTATGCCGAAGCTGCAGAAGATGTGCCAGGGAGTGCGGATCCGACGCAATCTCCTATGACTCCGGGAAAGCCTTCATCGATCCGGAACTCTGCAAGGGCTGCGGACGCTGCATCGGTGCATGTTCCTTCGACGCGATCGAAAACGACAGCTGGGATGCGAACCAGCTCCTGGACCGGCGGATCGCCGAATACTCCCAGGCCGTCTGTGACGGCAGACCCTGCTTCCACATCAGCCTGATCACGGACGTCTCGCCGAACTGCGACTGTCACGCGGAAAATGACGCTCCGATTCTTCCGGACATCGGTATGCTCGCCTCCTTCGATCCGGTCGCACTCGATCAGGCATGCGCGGATCTGTGTCTCGCGGCGGAACCGGTCCGCAACAGCCAGCTCGGAGACAATCTTGCAAAGCCCGGCTGGCACAGTCACCACGATCATTTTCTCGACTCCAACCCGAACATCTGCTGGAAGGAGACTCTGGAGCACGCCGAGAAGATCGGCCTCGGAACACGCGCATACGAACTCCATCACATGTGACCGTCAGGACGAATCCGCCCCGTTTCTGCTCCCTTTGTGTTTTCTCTGTGACTGATCGGACCGCGGTCTGGTAAAATGGCGCAGGTTTGGTTATAATTGACTGGTTAAGAAGGGAGTATTCATATGGCATTCGATGGCATCACGGTCGCTGCGGTCCGGAAGGAACTGGACGACAGCCTGACCGGCGGAAAAATCGCAAAAATTATCCAGCCCGAGAGTGACGAGCTTCTGCTGACGATCAAGAGCCGCGGTGAGACGCACCGTCTGCTCATGTCCGCAAATGCTTCTCTCCCGCTGATCTATTCCACCGACGAAAACCGTCCGGCGCCCGACGCGGCGCCGAACTTTTGTATGCTCCTGCGCAAACACGCGGGAGGCGGAACGATTCAGTCGATCACACAGCCGGGACTTGAACGGATTATCCGCATCGGCATCCTGCACCGGGATGAACTCGGCGATCTCGTCACGAGAACACTGCTGATCGAGCTGATGGGAAAATACAGCAATATCATTCTGTTAAATCAGGAGGAGACCGTCATCGATTCGATCAAGCGGATCCCGTCCCACGTCAGTTCCGTGCGTGAGGTACTTCCCGGCCGTCCCTATTTCATTCCGGAGACGCAGCATAAACTCGATCCTCTGACCGTCGGATGGGACTCGTTCCGCGCGGCGGTTCTTTCAAAAGACGCGCCCCTTTCCCGGGCGATCTACACATCCCTCACCGGCATTTCTCCGGTGATGGCGGATGAGATCTGTGCACGGGCGTCGATTTCACCGGCCGAAGCTGCGAACGGATTATCCGAAACCGCGGCTTTCCATCTGTTCCACACATTCGAACTTCTGATGGATGAGGTGAAGGCCGGGTGTTTTTCGCCGGTCATCTACTATAAAGGAAAGATCCCCTGTGAATTTTCCGCGGTGGAACTTACCTCATACCGCGGGATGCGCTTTGCTTCATTCGAATCGGCGTCGCCGATGCTCCGCACCTATTACGCCGAGAAGGAGCGGCAGACTCGGATTCATCAGCGATCCACGGATCTCCGGAAAATCGTTTCGATCCTGACTGAACGTGAGTCAAAAAAGCTGAATCTCCAGGAGCGACAGCTCCGCGACACGGAAGGCCGCGAGAAATATCGTATCCGCGGCGAATTGATCAATACATTCGGCTACGGACTTCCTGAGGGAGCGAACGTGCTGGATGCGGTCAATTATTATACGAATAAACCGGTCAAAATCCCCCTGGATCCGACGAAGACCGCGTCTGAGAACGCACAGCATTACTTCGCAAAATATACGAAAATGAAGCGCACGGCTGAAGATCTGGAAAAACGGATCCTGCAGACCCGGGCGGATGCGGAACATCTCGAGAGCATCCAGACCGCGCTTGACCTGGCGGAATCCGAGGAGGATCTCCTGCAGATCCGTGAGGAACTCGAGGCCGCGGGTTATGTGAAAGCGAAGCATAGCGGCGGGAAAAAGAAGCGCTCCGTTTCAGCGCCGCCGCTTCATTTCATCTCCTCCGGCGGCTATGATATCTACGTCGGAAAAAACAATCTCCAGAACGAAGCGGTCACCTTCTCGATCGGTTCCGCAAACGACTGGTGGTTCCACGCGAAAAAAATGCCGGGATCTCATGTGATCGTCAAGTGCGGAAACGATGAGCTTCCGGATGCGGTTTTCGAAGAGGCGGGAAGGCTCGCCGCCTATTACTCAAAGGGGCGCACCGCTCCGAAGGTAGAGATCGACTACACAAGAAGAAGAAATCTGAAAAAGCCGGCCGGAGCAAATCCCGGATTTGTCATCTACCACACAAACTATTCACTGATGGCAGAGCCGGATATCACCGGAATCCGCGAGGCAGAAGCGGACTGACCGGTCCGGATTTCGTCCGGCGCTTCCGGACGCAGCGCGACAATAAGGGGTACACGATTCATGAAAAAACATAACGAAGTGGAAGAACGAATCCGGCGGCCGATGAAACGGTACTCTCCGGACGTCCATGTCGGTCTGACGCAGGAGCAGGTCCGCGAATACCGCAGGAACGGATGGGATAACTATTCGGTCGAACCGCCCTCAAAAACGGCCCGGGAAATCGTCCGGGAGAATTTGCTTACCTACTTCAACTTTCTCTTCCTGTTTCTCTCGATTCTGCTCATAATCGTCGGATCCTTCAAAGATCTGACGTTTCTTCCGGTCATCATCGCAAATACACTGATCGGAATCATACAGGAGCTGAACGCAAAAAAAATACTGGATGATCTGTCCGTCATGAACGCGCCGAAATGCCGTGTCATCCGTGACGGACGGGTCAAATCCGTTCCTTCGGAACGTCTGGTTCTGGATGACATTGTCCTCTTTTCCGCCGGCAACCAGATTTCGGCGGATGCAGTTGTCGCGGAAGGAGAGGTCGCCGTCAATGAATCCCTTCTGACCGGTGAATCCGATGAAATCATCAAGAAGCCGGGGGATCATCTGATGTCCGGAAGTTACATCGTGTCGGGAAGCTGTTACGCGCGTCTTGAAAAAGTCGGTCCGGATTCCTATATCTCGAAGCTGACCATTCAGGCAAAGGCCAGCAAGGAGGGAGAACAGTCCGAGATGGTCCGCTCGCTGAACCGTCTCGTCATTGTGCTCGGTATTATTATCATCCCGATCGGCATCATCCTTTTTTATCAGGGGTACTATGTCAACAAATCGACGCTTCGGGACTCCGTCACATCCATGGTCGCCGCCGTTATCGGCATGATTCCGGAGGGTCTGTTCCTCCTCTCGAGCGTAACGCTGGCCGTAAGCGCTGTGAAGCTCGCCATGAAAAAAGTCCTCGTCCACGATATGAAGTGCATCGAGACACTGGCCCGCGTCGATGTGCTCTGTGTCGACAAAACCGGTACGATCACGGAGAACACGATGAAGGTTTCCGGAGTTGTATCACTCCGTGGCGGCGACGAGACGACGATGGTTCCGATCGATGAACTGCTCGGCGATTTTGCGGCGGCACAGTCGAAGGATAATATCACGATGGCGGCCCTGCAGGAACACTTCAGCAAGTCCGGCGGCCGGAGTGCGGTCTCAGTGACCGGATTCTCCTCCGCCAATAAATACAGCAGCGTGACATTCCCCGACGGGGCTTATGTGCTCGGCGCGCCGGAATTTGTCCTCCGCTCCGGCTACGGGACGTATCAGAATGATATCGAGGAACAGAGCAAAAAAGGCTACCGTGTGCTCGTCTTCGGGAAATACCAGGGCGTCCCGGACGGCGGGCCGTTAACTGCCGCGGTTGATCCGCTCTGTCTCGTTCTGCTTTCGAACCCGATCCGCAAAGATGCGCCGGAGACCTTCCGGTTCTTTGCCGATCAGGGCGTTGACATCAAGGTGATCTCGGGAGACAATCCGGTCACCGTATCCGAGGTGGCAAAACAGGCCAATATCAAAAACGCCGATCACTATATCGACGCCTCCACCCTGAAAACAGAGGAAGATATCTACCGTGCCGTGCAGGAATATACCGTATTCGGGCGGGTCACTCCGAACCAGAAACGACAGTTCGTGCGCTGTCTGAAAAAGGCCGGGCGCACGGTGGCGATGACCGGCGACGGTGTAAACGATGTGCTCGCGCTCAAGGACGCCGACTGTTCGGTCGCCATGGCTTCCGGCAGCGATGCGGCGGCGCAGGCATCCCAGCTCGTTCTTCTGGAGTCTGATTTTGCAAGGATGCCGGAGGTTGTCATGGAAGGCCGCCAGGTCGTGAATAACATGGAGCGCTCCGGAAGCCTGTTTCTCGTAAAGAATATTTTTTCGCTGCTGATCGCTCTCCTTTCGATCCGGTACGCGCTCAGCTACCCGCTGCAGCCCTCCCAGATCTCGCTGATCAGCATGTTCACCATCGGAATTCCGGCGTTTTTCCTCTCACAGGTTCCGAACCGGAATCTGATTCACGGTCACTTTATCACGAACATCCTTCTGAAGGCACTGCCCGCGGGACTGACCGACGCATTCGTCGTCGGATCGATGGTCATATTCGGCGAAGCTTTCAACGTGAGTACGATCGATATTTCGACCGCCTCCACGATTCTGCTCGGAATCGTCGGTTTCATGATCCTCTATCAGATCAGTAAACCGATGGATAAATACAAATGGGCGATCTGGATCGGATGTGTTCTCGCCCTGCTTTTCAGCCTGATATTCTTACGAAACCTTTTCGGAATCACAGGCATGTCCATGCGGTGCGTCATGCTGTTCGTCATGTTCTCGATCGTCTGTGAACCGGTGTTCCGTTACCTGACGCGATTCTTCAACTGGGCGACGATCTCCGTAAAACGGATCCGCGGAAAATTGAAACGGCACCGCGCCGCCAGAAATTAATTTCTTGAATTGACTGCCATAAAAAAGTGGGGCTGCCGCAACGAATTGTCTTAGTGCGGCAGCCCCTTTCGTATCGATTCTCAATCAGACCGGATATGCTTTATTCTCTTTATCTGCCTTCGCCGCATCGATTCCCGTCTGCTGGGCCTCGCGATATTTGAAGAAATCCATCGCGACCTGCGGGAACAGCGCATAACTCAGCACATCCTCTTCCTGCTGCTTATAAGCGCCGAGTTCTTTCTCGTACTTCGGAAGAGCCGGCTCCAGATCATCTGCGTAGCGGTATGTGATCGGCTTCTCGCCGGTCTCCTTCACAACGCGGTCCTGAAGTTCTTTGCTGACCGGCTTCGTCGTCTGGCCGTATTTGCCGAGGAGTACATCTTTTGTCTCCTGCGTCAGCATCTTATATCTGCCGAGGATGACATTGAAGACCGCCTGGGTTCCTACGATCTGTGAGGACGGGGTTACAAGCGGCGGCTCGCCGAGATCCTTGCGGACCCGCGGAACTTCCTCGAGTACATCGTAAAACTTATCCTCCGCGTGCTGCTCTTTCAGCTGGCTGGTCAGGTTGGAGAGCATTCCGCCCGGTACCTGATACTGCAGTGTCTTGATATTGACGCCGAGGTTCTTCGGATTCATCAGTCCGTTCTCGAGGCACTCCTCACGGTACGGGCGGAAGTAATCCGCGATCTCCGCCAGGGCATTCAGATCAAGTCCCGTGTCATACGGGGTTCCCTTAAATGCCTCGACCATCACCTCCGTCGCCGGCTGGGAAGTTCCCAGCGCGAACGGTGACATCGCAGTGTCGATAATGTCAACACCCGCCTCAACCGCTTTCATATACGTCATAGAAGCGACGCCTGAGGTGTAATGAGTATGAAGCTCGATCGGAAGGTCTGTGACCTCCTTGAGCGCCTTCACAAGCTCTGTCGCCCTGCCGGGAACAAGCAGCCCGGCCATATCCTTGATGCAGATGGAATCGGCTCCCATCTCTTCGATTTTCTTTGCTTTCTCAGTCCAGTAATCCAGGGTGTACGCGTCGCCCAGCGTGTAGGAAAGCGCGACCTGCGCGTGCGCCTTTTCTTTATTCGCCGCCTTGACGCAGGTCTCCAGATTCCGGAGATCATTCATGCAGTCGAAGATACGGATGATATCGATTCCGTTCGCGACGGATTTCTGGACGAAATACTCGACCACATCATCCGGATACGGCTTGTAGCCGAGGATGTTCTGTCCGCGGAACAGCATCTGAAGTTTCGTGTTCTTGAATCCGTCGCGAAGCTTTCTCAGCCTCTCCCACGGATCCTCATGCAGGAAGCGCAGGCACGCGTCGAACGTCGCGCCGCCCCAGCACTCCACGGCATGATAACCGATTTTATCCATCTTATCTACGATCGGAAGCATCTCCTCCGTCGGCATTCTCGTCGCAATCAGCGACTGATGCGCATCACGAAGAACCGTTTCCATGATTTTTACAGGTTTTTTTTCTGCTTTGGCCATTGAAAGATCCTCCTCGAAATAGCGAATTAAACGCCAAAGATTGCCATAAACGTACCGGCAGCGACAGCCGTGCCGATAACGCCCGCCACATTCGGTCCCATCGCGTGCATCAGCAGGAAGTTCGTCGGATCCGCTTCAGCGCCGACCTTCTGGGATACACGGGCGGCCATCGGAACAGCAGAGACGCCCGCCGAACCGATCAGCGGATTGATCCTGCCGTGGGTCAGCTTGCAAAGCAGCTTGCCGAGCCATACACCACCGGCCGTTCCGAACGCGAACGCGACCAGCCCGAGAAAGACGATTTTCAGCGTCGTGATATTCAGGAAATTCTCCGCACTCGTCGTCGCTCCGACGGATGTGCCGAGAAGAATGACGACGATGTACATCATCGCATTCGAAGCCGTCTCCTGCAGCTGATGAACAACGCCGCTCTCGCGGAACAGGTTGCCGAGCATCAGCATTCCGACAAGCGGTGCCGTCGTCGGGAGGATCAAGCATACAACGAGAGTGATGATGATCGGGAACAGAATTTTCTCAAGCTTCGACACCGGACGGAGCTGTTCCATTTTGATCTTCCGCTCCTCCTCGGTCGTGAAGAGTTTCATGATCGGCGGCTGAATGATCGGTACGAGCGACATATAGGAGTACGCTGCGACCGCAATCGGTCCCATCAGTGAAGTCTGTCCCAGCTTTCCGCAGAGGAAGATGGAAGTCGGTCCGTCCGCGCCGCCGATGATCGAGATGGCTGCCGCGGCCTTTCCGTTGAATCCGAGCAGAATCGCAAGGAAATACGCGACGTAAATGCCCAGCTGCGCAACCGCGCCCATCGTAAAGCTGATCGGATTCGCGATCAGCGGACCGAAGTCCGTCATCGCTCCGACGCCCATGAAAATCAGCGACGGCAGGATGCTCCACTCATCCAGCTGGAAGAAATAGTAAAGTAATCCGCCCGCGTGACTGATGCCGGCCGCGTCGGTATACGGCGCTGCGATAATATCCGGATAGATATTGACCAGCAGCATGCCGAACGCAATCGGGATCAGCAGCAGGGGTTCAAAATCATGTTTGATCGCGAGGTAGAGCAGAACGAAGGCAACGATAATCATAAGGTAGTTGCCCCAGCTCAGGTTGTAAAACGCGGTCTGATGAAACAGATTTGTCAATGTTTCTGAAATACCTGACATGTTTTACCTCCGAAGGTTATCAGTCCATTGTTGCGAGGACATCTCCTGCTTCGATCGCGTCACCTGTGCTGACGTTGATGGAAGCAACGGTTCCATCCTGCGGTGCGACGACCGGAATCTCCATCTTCATCGCCTCAAGTGTGATGACCGCGTCGCCTGCTTTCACAGAGGTTCCCGCCGCGGCGTCGATTTTCACGACCTTTCCCGGAACGGACGCTGTGATCTCAACAGATCCCGCATTTCCCGCCGGAGCCGCCTTTTTCGCCGGAGCCGGAGCTGCCTTCGGAGCCGCCGGCGCCGCACCGGAAGCCGGAGCTGCGGATACGCCGCCCTCCTCGACCGTTACATCATAAACATTGCCATTTACGGTGATTTTATAGGTTTTCATGGAAGTTCCTCCTATGCTCTTTTCCATTTTCTTCCCGAATTGTTTCTGTGGATCGAACGGACGTAATAACCGCCGGCGGAAGGCTGCTCTTCCTCAGCCGCCGCGATTGCGGCTGCGATCGCTGCAGCGATCTCCTCGTCTCCGGAATTCTGCGCCGTTTCAACAGCCGGCTCTGCGGCTGCGGCAGCCGGAATCGCTGCGGCCGGGGCCTGTTCCGGTTTTTCCTCTTTTTTCTTCCCGCCGATGTATTTGAACAGCGAGATGACGAACGCCAGGAAAATCAGCACGATAAAGACGATGATGAATCCGGCAAGCACATTTTCTCCTGCCTGCCCCATCTTGATACCGAGCGGATAATCCGGGTTGACAACGAAATTGACCGGTGTCAGCTGATCGTCCTGATTATAATAAATCTCAATATCCGCGTCGTAATGTTCAAATGACACCCTGGTGCTGGTGACAATCTGATCGTCGGATTTTGAGATCTTCGTATCTCCGACTTTCTGAAATGCGCCAAGTTCGCTCTTCGTGTCCTTTACCGCGTCGACCGCGACCTGGGCAAAATTGCCCTCGGAGCGGTAGGATTCCAGTGTCTCGTCATCCGCGCTGTACAGCTGCTCGATCAATGACCCGGCATACTGCCCGACCGCCGTCTTCATATCATCGGAGAGGCCGGTGTCCGCCGCAGCAAAGACCGTGACCGAACCTGCCATCAGCATGACTGCGCAAAGAGCAAGTACGAAAAGCGCTCTGGTTCTTTTGATAATGGTTTTCATTGCGCCTCCTGATTAAATCGTTCCGTGCTTCTTCTCCGGGCGGAATTCTCTCTTTGTGAAAAGCATCTCGACCGCGCCGATCAGGTACTTTCTCGTCTCTTCCGGCTCGATTACCGTGTCGACATATCCTCTCGCCGCCGCGGACTCCACGCTGTTCTGCAGCGCGTCGTATTCCTTCGCCTTTTCCCTCAGAACCGATGCGTCCGCCGTATCATACATGACTCTGGCCGCCTGCTTTGCATCCATCATGCCGACCTTCGCTCCCGTCCACGCATAGACAAGATCCGCTCCCGTCGACCGGCTGTTCATGATCAGTCCCGCCGTACCGAATGCTTTGCCGGTGATCACGTTGATCTTCGGAGATGTCGCATTCGTAAAGGTATACGCCAGATCCGCCGCCGCCTTCGCGATATGCGTCTCGGCGCATTTCGTCGCGCGGAATCCCTCGACATTCGTGAATGTGACGACCGGGATCGAGAACGCGTCGCAGAACTTCACGAAGGAAGCCGCTTTCTTCGCGCCCTTCGTGCTCATCGTTCCGTCAAACGACTCGCCGGCCGTTCCGTCTTCATTGAAGCGGACCGTGCGGTTCGCGACCGCTCCAACCGTCGTGCCGCCGAGGCAGATGAACGCCGTCACCATATCTGCGCCGTAATCCGGCCGGACCTCAAAGTATCTGCCGCCGTCCGTGATCCGCTGAAGCAGAAGCGCCGGATCGTCTTTGCAGTTCTCCGCATCCGGAATCAGGCGGTTCAGGTCATCCTGAGCCTCCATGTAATACATATCATCCTGATTGTTCTTCGGAAGGAACGTGACGAGATCACGGATCGATGCGAGAATCTCTTCGCCGGTTCCTGTCATGTCCGCCATGCCGCTCTGCTCCGCCGCGAATTTTGCGGATGAGGTGTCGCATTTTGACTCATGATTGCCGGCGAGTGCATTCGGAGAATTGATGAAAAGCTTTGCGTTTTCGGTTTCCATAAATGTAAAATCGGAAAGAGCCGGTATCAGAGCCATTCCTCCGCCGCATGTACCGAATACGGCAGTGATCATCGGAACAACGCCGGATGCGTCGCTCATCGCCTTGTAGATCATTCCGAACGCGTTCAGCGCATCGGTCGACTCCTCAAGCCTCATGCCGGCGCAGTCCGCAAAGCCGATCACGGGTGCACCCATCTTCACGGCCATCTCAAAGAGGCGGACGATCTTCTTCGCGTGCATCTCACCGATCGTGCCGTTCATCACTGAATAATCCTGACTGTAGACGTAGACAAGGTTATCGTTGATGAGGCCGTAACCCGTGATCACACCGTCGGAAGGCTGCTTCTTCTCAGACAGATTGAAATCTGTTCCGCGCGCCGTGACGCGTGCACCGATTTCAACGAAGCTGCCCGGATCCAGAAGCGAAGTGATCCTCGCCCCGGCCGGACTTTCCATCGTGCTGTTCATGTGTATTACCTCCGTTATTGAATTGTGCAATTTTTATAAACACATTGTTTAAAAATTCACCATTATTTTAGCGTGTTTCCGAAGTGTTTTCAATTGCTTTTTGGTTTTAAGCGAAAATACGGCCCGATTTTTTGCCGTATCAGACGCGGATCTTTTCGGAATCTGCTGTGAGCGTACCTTCGTCGGCCTCCGCCTCCGCTTCTTCCCGGAAATCTTCCAGCTTCACCGAGGAAATTTCCGGAAGTCCTTCCGTCGATGTGAGGCCGAAATTTCTCAGAAACCGCTCCGTCGTCCCGAACAGGATCGGCCGTCCCGGCGCATCCAGTCTGCCGACCTCTTTTACAAGCTCGTACTCGACAAGCCGGTTGACCGCATGGTCCGATTTCACTCCGCGGATCCGCTCGATCTCAGCTTTTGTGACCGGCTGCCGGTAGGCGATGATTGAAAGTGTCTCCATCAGGACGTCCGTCAGCCTCGGCTTCTGCGGATGACTCGCGACGCGGATCAGCACATCGTAATATTGCTTCTTCGTCACGAACTGCCACGCTCCGTCCAGCTCAATCAGCCGGATTCCGTGGGCGTCGGACTGATATTCCTCCTCCATTTTCCGGAGAATCTGTACCGCCTCGTTTCCTGAAATCCCGACCGCGTCCGAGAGAACACCGACCGGGACCGGATCCCCCATCGTAAAAAGGACTGCTTCGAGCGCTCCCCTTTTATTCATTTCATCTGTTTCGTTTTTCCCCTCGAAATCGACCGAATTGTCCGACTCATCGAGGGTCATCTGCTCATAATGCATCGCTTTTGTCTCCAAATATCGTCCGCCTTCCTCTCATCGAATCATGTCAGACCGCTTTCCTCTCATCTTTATCCACCGATTCGATCTCGATCTCCCCGAATGTCTCCTCCTGAGAAATCCGGATATCACCGGTTTTCATCAGCTCCAGCACAGCGAGAAATGTCACGATCGTCTGCATCTTCGAATGCTGCTTCATAAGAAGCTTTTTGAACGAAAAGCGCCGGTTTTTCTTCGCATACTTCCGGACATATGTCAACGTCTCGGGAAGGGTGACATCTTCCTTCTCGATCTCGCCAAACCGGCTCCGGATCGGATCGATTTTATCCTGACGCCGCCTCATCACAAACTCAAATACCTTCTGAAGTTTTTCCAGGGTCACATCAAAGAGCAGCTCCTCGGTATCGACCGGCGGGCGGTACGCCTTCACTTCATCCGGAACAGACGGAATCCGCGGGATCAGCTCTCCGGTCCGCTCCATCCGGTCGCGCAGCTTCCCGGCCATGTACTTGTACTGCTTGTAAAGAAGGAGTGCGCGGACCAGCTCCGAACGCGGATCCTCTTCCTCATCTTCCTTCTCCTCCTCTTTCGGGAGAAGCATGCGGCATTTGATATCGATCAGCGTCGCAGCCATGACCATAAACTCACTCGTCGTGTCCATATCTTCCGTCTCCATCGCGGCGACGTATTCCAGATACTGGTCCGTGATCTCGGAGATCGGAATATCGTAGATGTCGATCTTGTTTTTATCGATCAGGTGCAGGAGAAGGTCCAGCGGGCCTTCAAAAACCTGAAGTTTTACATCGATTTCTGCCATAATACCTCACATTGTTTCAGAAAATCCCCGGGATATCTTCGCATCTTTTCCCGTTACAAAATCAAAAACAGCGATCTCTCTGGGATTGAACACCCGGAACGGAATCGTATGTTCTCCCATCCCCGCTCCCACGAAGACGTGCGCGCCACTGTTTTCTTTTTCCCTGAGCATACCGTGTGCGTTTTCCGGAAACAGCCGGAAATCCGGTGAGATCAGCCCGTGGTTTCTTCCGATCTGCATCACGCCGCCGTGATAATGACCGCAGAGTGTCAGATCCGCTCCGTACCGTTCATACGTCCGGTAATAATACGGATTGTGAGCCAGAAGCACGGTGACTTCATCGCTCCTGACCGCGCCGAAACGTCCGGAAAGCTCGGACGTCCGCATCGCGGTATGATGAAACCGCCGGTAATATTTTCTGGGAGCCGAGTAACCGATGACGCGAAGCGGTACACCTCCCGGATGAAGACGGACATCCGCGTTGTCGAGAAAACGAACGCCGGCAGCCTTCAGCGGCTCCGTATAATCGTCGTACAGGGAGCCGTACACTTCCGGATAGACAAATGCCCGGTACTCATGATTGCCATAAGCGGCGATCACCGTATATTCTTCCGCCAGACCCGCCATAAAGTCACGCGCGGGAACTGCCGTCTCCCCGGGATGCGCAGTCAGCATATCGCCGCCGCACAGGATCAGATCCGGCTTCACATGACGGAGCGCGCCCATGATCCGCCGCGTCTCGTCCGGATTGCACGCATTATGAAGATCCGTCAGAAATGCCGCCCGGAATCTTCCCTCCGGGATATCGGCTCTGCGGATGACGATGCGCTGTCTGTTGATGATCAATTTCTTCATAGGTATCCAATTCCTGCCGGTAGACACACAAAGAGCTCTGACAATCTGTCAGAGCTCTTTTATTCATTGATTAGTTGTATTTGCGCTTTCTGGCTGCTTCGGATTTCTTCTTACGACGAACGCTTGGTTTCTCGTAATGCTCTCTCTTACGGATCTCCTGCTGAATCCCCGCTTTTGCACAGCTACGCTTAAATCTGCGTAAAGCGCTGTCCAATGTCTCGTTTTCTTTTACGATTACATTAGCCATAACCCCAAACCTGACCTCCCTCCGATTACGGATTGTGCTAAATACAACTGTTTGGGTATTTTTGCACTTACATCAATATAACAGTTTTCCGCTGAAACGTCAACCATTTATTTAAGCGGAACTTTAACACTTGAATAATCCCCCAAACCTCACAAACCGCTCAACGGCGGTCTTTTTTGTGTCAATTATTTTTCGTTTTACTGTTGTATGTGTTGTATTTTGTGCTATAATAAGGGATCAGATCAGGGAGGCGCGCCATGAAGCTCTACTACGACAAGCGAATCAAAGATCCTACCTACTACGTTCAACAGGGATTCCGCAACACCAACGGGGTCGCTACTACCAGAAACGTCAAAAAGATAGGCAAGCACTCTGAATTGCTGAAGATAACCGATGACCCTATTACCTACTGCCGCGAGATTGTTCAGCAGATGAACGAGGATTACGAGTCCGGCAAGGCTTCCGTACAGATCACAGTGGACTTCAACGAGAAGGTCTCTGATTCCGACGCGGAATGCTCCCGCTCCAACCAGCTCAACGTGGGATATTTCTATCTACAGTCCATCTACCAGAAGCTGGAACTAAAACAGTTCTTTGCCGATCTTGCGAAGAAAAGAAAGGTCAGCTTCGACTGCAACGACATCAACCGTTTCCTGACGTATGCAAGGATCCTGGATCCCCGCTCCAAATACGGTACCTTCGATCATCTGGATACGTATTTCGAAAAGCCTTCCTTCGATTACCAGCATATCCTGCGCTTCATGGATATCCTGGAAGAGAATCAGACAGCTTACCTGCGATGGCTTTACCAAAAGAGCAGCAACGTCATTCCCAGAGACTCTTCCGTGATTTACTACGACTGCACCAACTATTACTTCGAATCAGAGAGACCCGATGATGACGTAGTTGACGAGGTGACGGGAGAAATCCTCTCTTTCGGTCTCCGGAACCATGGCATCAGCAAAGAGCATCGCACCAGTCCGATCGTAGAAATGGGATTGTTCATGGACCAGCGGGGAATTCCGATCTCCATGTGCATTCATCCGGGAAATACCAGCGAACAGGTGACAGCTATTCCATTGGAAAACGAGATCCTCGGCATGCTGGATAAATCAGAGCTCATTTACTGCGCAGATGCAGGACTTGGTTCCTACAACATCAGGAAGTTCAACTCCATGGGCGGCAGATCCTTTATCGTCACCCAGTCTGTCAAGAAGCTTTCCGATGTCATGAAACAGGCTGTCTTTAACGACTACGACTACCGACTTCTCTCGAACGATCTTCCCTGTTCCATTGAGGCAATGAAAAGTTTTGATCGCTTCGATTCTGAGAACAGAGCCCTGTACAACGATCGTGTGTACAAGGTGATTCCGGCCGATAAAGCGGTAGACCTAGGATTGTACGACTACGTTCCTCTGAAAAACGGCAGGCAGGTCAAAAGAAAAGCAAAAGGTATGATTCCACAGAACATCATCATTACCTTCTCGAGAAAGATGATGGAATACCAGCGCGCCGTCAGACAGCGTCAGATAGAACGCGCAAAGAAGCTGGCAAAAATGACGGATCCGGAAGAGGTCAAAAAGGGTCCCAATGACATCCACCGATTCCTGAAGAGAACTGCTAAGACAAACGATGGGAAAGATGTGAACGTAACGTATGAACTGGATCTGGATAAGATCCGGGAAGAGGAGAAATACGACGGCTACTACGCTATCGCAACGAATCTCAAAGAAGATAAGGTAAAAGACATCCTTGATGTGATGCACAAGCGTTACCAGATCGAAGACTGTTTCCGCATCATGAAAACTAACTTTGAGGCCAGACCGGTATTCCACAGCAAAGAGGAACGCATCAAAGCACACTTCATGATCTGCTACACGGCTCTTCTGGTATATCGGCTCCTGGAGTGCAAGCTGGATGACAATGGCACACATATCACCACAGACAACCTGATCAATACCCTGAAGAACATGAGTATCGTTGACGATGGAATGTTTTATCTGGCAGGCTATACAGACAGTAAGACACTGAAGGCGCTCACGGCGCTGCAGGACCTTACGTTAGACAGAAAGCGGCACAAGCCCGCCGACATGAGAAAGCAGATCAAAAATCTTTTGAGGTAGAACCCAACATACAACAATTCCGAAGCCCATAAATAATGCCAGAAATCCCTTGGTTGAGGGATTCCTGGCATTATTGTCTTCTTCAACTGTCAAAGATGAGAATATAACAGTTTTCCGCTGAAACGTCAACCATTTATTTAAGCTGCTCCGCGAGAAGCTCCGGAACTTTTTCGATCAGTTCCGGGATGGCATCCGGATTCTTTCCTCCGGCCTGCGCCATGTTCGGACGGCCGCCGCCGCCGCCTCCGACGATCTTCGCCGCAGCGCGGACCAGGTTCCCTGCGTGTGCTCCCTTCTTCTGCGCCGCATCCGTGACCATGGCGACAAGCGACACCTTTCCGCCCTTTGCGGAGGCAAGAAGGACGACGCCCTCCCCGATCTTTTCCTTCAGCTGGTCTCCCAGACTGCGGAGCTCGCCTCCGTCGACATCCGGTATCGCAGCGGCAAGCAGCTTCACGCCGCCGACCTCCTGAACGCGGTCGGTCACGTCGCCGAGCGACTCATTTGCCAGTTTGTTTTTAAGTTTTTCGTTCTCGCTCTGGAGATCTTTGATCTCCGAAAGCAGATGGCTGATGCGGGCGGATACTTCAGAAGGCTCCGTTTTCAATACATGAGCTGCCTCGAAAAGCATCTTCTCCTGCTCCTCGTAGTGACGGATCAGGTTATTCCCGGTCAGTGCCTCGATTCTGCGGACGCCGGAGGAAATTCCGGAATCCGAAAGGATTTTGAAAAACTGGATCTCAGAAGTGTTGGACACGTGCGTTCCGCCGCAGAGCTCCTTCGAGAAATCTCCCATCGAAACGACGCGTACCACGTCTCCGTACTTTTCATCGAACAGTGCCATCGCTCCGGTCGCCCGTGCCTCGGCGATCGGCATCAGTTCCGTCTTCACCGGAAGAGCCGCACGGATTTCGTCATTGACCAGATCTTCGACCTTCCGGATCTCCTCCGGTGTCATCGCCTGGAAATGAGCGAAGTCAAAACGAAGCCTTGTCGGCGATACGAAGGATCCCTTCTGCTCGACGTGAGATCCGATGACGGTCTTCAGAGCCTTCTGCAGAAGATGCGTCGCGCTGTGGTTGCGCGCCGTCGCCATCCGCGCCTCCCGGTCGACCGAAAGCGTCACGGTCTCACCCTTCTCCAGCATACCGGATACCATTGTTCCGATATGTCCGATCCGGCCGCCGCGGAGATGGATCGTATCCTCCACCCTGAACGTCCCGTTCTTTGAAGTGATCGTGCCGACGTCGCCGGTCTGGCCGCCCATGGTTCCGTAGAACGGCGTCCGGTCGACGATGATCGTGCCGCGCTCTCCTTCCGCAAGCGAATCCTTCAGTTCTTTTTCTCCCGCGATCACGCTGATCTCCGAGGTTTCTTCCAGATGATCAAAATACCCGACGAATTCGGATGTGACCGACGGATCAATCAGATCGTATACCGTCGCATCCGCGCCCATATAGTTCGTCGTCGCTCTCGCGGAGCGCGCCGTCTCCTGCTGAACCTTCATGCAGGACGCGAATTCTTCTTCATCGTATGTGAATCCCTTTTCCGCGAGAATCTCTCTTGTCAGATCCGACGGAAATCCGAACGTATCGTACAGCTTGAACGCGTCCGCGCCGGAAAGAACCGTCTTGCCGGAAGCGGCGAGTTTTTCTTCCATATCGCGCAGGATCCCGAGTCCCTGATCGATCGTGCGGTTGAACTGCTCCTCTTCGTTCGTGAGAACCTTCACAATGAAATCCCGCCGGTCCTCAAGCTCCGGATAGGCACTCTTGCTGTCATCCATGACCTTCAGCGCCAGCTCCGCGAGGAAACGCCGGTCGATGCCGAGCAGTCTTCCATGACGCGCAGCCCGGCGGATCAGACGCCGGAGAACATAGCCGCGTCCTTCATTTGTCGGCATGATTCCGTCCGAGATCATAAACGTCGCGGAACGGATATGATCGGTAATCACGCGGACCGAGACGTCGGTCTCGTGCTTTTTGCCGTACTCGACGCCCGCGATGCGGCATACCTCGTCCCGGAGAGAACGGATCGTATCGACATCGAAGATCGAATCGACATCCTGAACGACGACTGCGAGACGCTCCAGACCCATTCCCGTATCGATGTTCTTGTGCTCGAGTTCGGTGTAATGTCCCTTTCCGTCGTTATTGAACTGGCTGAATACGACATTCCAGACCTCCATGTAGCGGTCGCAGTCGCATCCGACCGTGCAGGTTGGTTTGCCGCAGCCATACTTTTCTCCGCGGTCATAGTAAATCTCGGAACAGGGGCCGCACGGGCCGCTGCCGTGCTCCCAGAAATTATCCTCTTTTCCGAATTTGAAAATCCGCTCCGGTGCGATCCCGATCTCGTCGCGCCAGATCGCAAATGCCTCGTCGTCATCGACGTAGACCGACGGGTACAGACGATCCGGATCCAGTCCCACGACCTCAGTCAGAAATTCCCATGCCCACGGAATCGCCTCGTGTTTGAAATAATCACCGAACGAGAAGTTTCCGAGCATCTCAAAAAACGTCCCGTGGCGTGACGTTTTCCCGACATTCTCGATATCGCCTGTGCGGATGCACTTCTGGCATGTGGTGACGCGCGTTCTCGGCGGAATCTCCGCGCCGGTGAAATACGGCTTCAGCGGAGCCATGCCGGAATTGATCAGCAGCAGGCTGTTGTCATTGTGCGGAATGAGCGAAAAGCTGGGGAGCCTTAAATGTCCCTTGCTCTCGAAAAATTTCAGGAACATTTCCCTCAGCTCATTCAAGCCATACTTTTCCATAAACAATCTACTCCTTTTGATGACGGGCAGCGCCCGTATAATATCAGTCAAGCAAATTTAATCTTAGCACACGTGATCTTGTCAGGCAAATTTTTTTCAGATGTGCATCATCCTTCATTTCAGACAGATCTTCCGGAAGCTCTTTTTCCCCTTCTTCAGAAGAATCCCGTCTTTTCCGATCGAATCCTTCGAGACCTCGTATTTAAAGTCGGAAATCTTTTCCCCGTCTACGGATACGCCGCCCTGCTGAATCGCGCGCCGCCCCTCGGAACGGGTCTTCACCAGATCCGCCCGGATCAGAAGGGAGATCAGATCGATCGTTCCATCCGTGAAATCCTCATCGGAAAGCTCCGTCGTCGGCATATCGGCGGAATCTGCCGCGCCGCCCGCAAATAGCGCTTTTGCGCCGGCTTCTGCCTTCTTCGCCTCTTCCTCGCCGTGCACGAGTTCCGTCAGCTGGTAAGCAAGGATCTCCTTCGCCTCGTTCAGGCGGCTGCCCTCCCAGCTGTCCATCTCGTCGATCTGCTCCAGCGGAAGAAATGTGAGCATACGCAGACATTTCAGAACATCCGCATCCGCCACATTTCTCCAGTACTGGTAGAAATCGTAGGGCGAAGTCTTGTCCGGATCCAGCCAGACCGCTCCGGACTGGGTTTTGCCCATCTTCTTTCCCTCCGAATTCAAAAGAAGGGTGATCGTCATCGCGTACGCATCCTTGTGAAGAATGCGGCGGATCAGTTCCGTACCTCCAAGCATATTCGACCACTGATCGTCGCCGCCGAACTGCATATTGCAGCCGTATTTTTTGTACAGCATGTAAAAATCGTAGCTCTGCATCGGCATGTAGTTGAACTCCAGGAAGGAAAGTCCCTTTTCCATACGCTGCTCATAGCATTTTGCGCGCAGCATATTATTGACAGAAAAATGCGGTCCGATCTCACGGATAAAATCGATATAATTCAGATTCATCAGCCAGTCCGCGTTGTTGACCATCAGCGCTTTTCCGTCAGAAAAATCGATGAAACGGCTCATCTGCACCTTGAAGCAGTCGATGTTGTGCTGGATCGTCTCCGGTGTGAGCATTTTTCTCATGTCAGACCGGCCGGACGGATCGCCGATCATGCCGGTACCGCCGCCAAGAAGCGCGATCGGTTTGTTTCCCGCCATCTGGAGCCTCTTCATCAGGCAGAGCGCCATGAAATGGCCGACGTGAAGGCTGTCCGCCGTCGGATCAAATCCGATATAAAAAACGGCATTGCCGTTATTGACGAGATCGCGGACTTCGTTTTCGTCTGTGACCTGCGCGATCAGGTTTCTTTTGATCAGTTCTTCGTAAATCTTCATCGTCTTCCTCCATTTGAAATAAACACCGCTCCCATCAGGGCGGCAGAGCGGCGATCCGCGGTGAAATTCCGCCCGTAAAAAAAGCTCCCGTCCCGTACGTATCGTATAGGACGAAAGCCTGAAGCTCCGTGTTACCACCTATCTTCGCCGCCTTCTCGCAAAGGCCGGCCTCATGGAGTTGCATACACAACTCCGGCGCTTTTAACGCACGCCGCTGCGCCGGCACCTACTTGTCGGTACTTCTCTCGTGACCGCGTTCGAACCGGGGCTCCGGGATGTATTCACTGCCGGTTTCTTCCGCGCCTCTCACCATCCGGCTGCTCTCTTTTGAAGAATTACGCACCAGCTACTTGTTCCCTTCTTCGCCGTTATTGCAAATAGTATATCCGCTGCCCTCCGGGATGTCAATCCCGGATCGACGGATCCGTCAAAAATCAGACTCCCGGGTCGGTAAGAAGATTCTCTCCGTCCGCCGCACCCGTGGCAAGGGCGTCGCACCGCTCATTCAGCTCGTCGCCGTCGTGGCCGCGCACCCAGACAAAACGGACGTCATGCGGTTTTTTCGCTTCCAACAGCCGCTTCCACAGATCAATATTTTTGACCGGTTCATTTTTTCCCCGCTTCCAGCCTTTCCGGATCCATCCGTCGATCCAGTGCTGATTAAAGGCATTTACGAGATACTGGGAGTCCGAATGCAGTGTCACATCGCAGGGAATCCGCAGCTCCTCCAGCGCGGCGATCGCCGCCATCAGCTCCATCCGGTTATTTGTCGTCTTTTTATATCCTGCAGAAAGCTCTTTTCTGTGCTGCGCTCCTTCCGTATCCGTATAAAGAAGAACCGCGCCGTAACCGCCCGGGCCGTCCGGATTTCCCCGTGCGGCTCCGTCTGTGTAGATCTCAACATGCTTATGATTCATCGATTCGTAATGTCTCCGTTTTCTCTGTGGCTTCGCAGTTTTTCTCTACCTGTCGCACCCGGCGCGAAGCCGCGACGCAAGCGCGGCTCCGAGCGCGCCGGCCTCGACCGCATGCCCGCTGACCGCGCCCCGTGTCATCTTTTTCTGCCTCCGGTCATAGCAGATTCCCCGAAGAATCAGCTGATCTCCGCTGATCTTCGCATTTGCCGACGCGTCTGCCGCGCGTCCGCGCGTGACCATATCCGCAAACACCCTCTCTGCGACCGCTTCGCAGGCGGATGCCTGATCAGAGAGACCCGCAAGATAGGAATAATCTTCCTCCGCACGTCCCTGTGCCGCGAGAATTCCCTGCCCCGGCTCGGGCATCAGTTCCTGCTCGGTAAAATACCGGGTGATTCTCTTTTCAAATCCGGACAGAATCAGATTTTGCGCCGGCAGAACGATTCCGCTGTAATGGCCGCAGTCGACACGTTTCACCAGCTCCGGAATCGTTCCCTTCGCGATCGCGAAGCGGACCCCCGGAAAAAGGCACTTTAGCTGAAAGGCCTTCATCCTGGTCGTCGTCGCCATCGGCCGCGCCGGATCCGGATTTTTCCGCCCCTCCGGGAGAACCATCGCGTCACGCGGGTCACCCCGTCTCGTATATGCTACGATCGGCAGTTCATCCGGAATCGAATACGGGATTTCCGTCAGATCCCGGAAGGTCAGATCCGTCAGACCGCTCCTGAGCGCATCTTCCAGTGCATTTTCACTCTTTACACCGGCCTCTCCGGTCGACTCGTTCTTCTCTGTTGTGCGGATCGAGATCGTGACGATCTCCAGATCCGGCCTCGTTTCCCTCAGATAACCGGTCAGGATTTCGTTTCTCACATCCTGAAGCTCCCCTTCAATGCTCCCGACCGAAACTCTTTTTCCCTTCAATGAAACCCCTTTTATCGTTACCGGTTTGCAAGCTCACCCGCGACGTCCTCCCAGGTGATTCCTTTTTCCGCCATCAGCACCATCATGTGATAAAGAAAATCCGACATCTCATACACGGATTCCTGCTTATCCGGGTTTTTCGCGGCAATCACGATCTCAGTCGCTTCCTCTCCGACCTTCTTCAGGATTTTGTCAATTCCCTTGTCGAACAGGTAGTTGGTGTACGATCCCTCCTTCGGATGAATCTTCCGGTCCGTAATCACACCGTACACTTCCTCCAGAACTGCGGAGAGATTCTTTTTCGACGCGTCCGCATCGATCATGCTGCGGTAGAAGCAGCTGCGGTTGCCCGTATGACATGCCGCTCCGATCTGAACGACCTTGGCGAGAAGCGTATCCATGTCACAGTCAATCTTCATCTCTTTCAGAAACTGATAATGACCGCTTGTAGCGCCCTTCTGCCAGAGTTCCTTCCGGCTTCTGCTCCAGTACGTCATTCTTCCGGTTTCCATCGTGGCGCCAAACGATTCTTCGTTCATGTACGCAACCATGAGAACTTCATCCGTCATGACATCCTGGACAACACACGGAACGAGACCATGTGCGTCTTTCTTCATCTCATCCCAGGTGAACAGAGGCACGAACCCCTGCGTATATCCGATCGCGGTGCAATTCATCTCCTCATCATCGTGTGAAAGAATCGCCATCTTCGTGATCGTCCGCAGCTCTTCTGCGATCATTTTATCGCAGAGTAACAGTGACGCCCAGGTGTTGATCGGTTTTTCATAGGTCCTGTATGTCCCCGCGTCCGGAACAAAAACCGCGATACGGTTTTTTCCGAACCGCTTCGAGACCTCTTCGAGCATCTCAATATCCGCCTGCTTTGAAAAATTCAGGACGGCACGGTCACATCCCGCGTAGATCAGCTTCTTCACATCCTCGACGCGCTTCACGTTGCCGGCGCCGATGACCGGAATCACCGCATCGCGGCAGATCAGACGAAGTGCCTCGAGGTTCGCGTCATGTTCCGCATCTCCATCCGAAAAATCGAACACGACCAGGCTTCCGGCCCCCGCGTCACGAAAATCCACGGCACAGGAGACCGCCTCTTTATCCAGTCCCTTTCTTTCGCGTACTCCGTAGAACCCCTGCATCGGAAGTCCGTTTTTCAGATAGATGCAGGGAATTTTATTTTTATCCATGTGATCCTTTCCTCCATGTAAATGCGTGAATGCATGAATCAGAGACTTCCCTTCGTAGAAAGCACATCCGTGATTCTCGGGTCGAATGAAACCGCAGCGTCGAGTGTCTTCGCAAAGGACTTGAACAGTGCCTCGGCCTTATGGTGATCATTGATCCCGGTGATCACCCTCATATGGAGATTCATCTCGGCCGCGTACGAAATTGCGTAAAAGAACTCGCGCACCATCTGCGTCGACATATCTCCCATCTTATCCGATGTGAATGAACCGTCAAACACAAAATACGGCCTTCCGCAGAGATCACAGGCCGTCATGACCAGCGTCTCATCCATCGGAAGGATGCTGCTGCCGTAGCGGCGGATTCCCTTTTTATCACCGACTGCCTCCCGGATCGCCTGTCCGATGACGATGCCGGTGTCCTCAATCGTGTGATGATCATCGACCTCAAGATCCCCCTTGACCGATACGGTCAGATCAAATAACCCGTGCCGCGCAAATCCATTCAGCATATGATCGAAAAATCCCACACCCGTGGAGATCTCCGCTTTGCCGCTTCCATCCAGATTCAGGGAAACCCTGATCTCTGTCTCATTCGTTTTCCGTGTAATCAGCGAAGTCCGGCTCATCTCATATCCTCCGGTTTTTCATCTTCGAAACGTACCGCGATCGAATTTGCATGGGCGGTCAGCCCCTCGCATTTCGCGAACCGTTCGATGTCTTCATGAACCGCACGGAGTGCCTCCTCCGAATAATGGATCACACTGGATTTTTTGATAAAATCGTCAACCGAAAGCGGGGAAAAAAATTTCGCCGTCCCGTTCGTCGGAAGAATATGGTTTGGTCCCGCAAAATAATCGCCCAGCGGCTCGCTGCTGTAGGAGCCGAGGAAAATCGCCCCCGCGTTTTTCACCTTCGTCATCGTCTCGAACGGATTTGCCGTCACGATCTCCAGATGCTCGGAAGCGATCTGATTGACTGCATCGACCGCATCGTTCATCGTATCCGCGATGAGCATGAACCCGAATTGATCCAGCGACTTTTTGATGATTTCTGCACGTCCGAGTACCTTCAGGAAACCGTCGATCTCTTTTTCAACTGCCTCCGCGAGATCTCTGCTTGTAGTGACGAGCACCGCGGAAGCCAGCTCGTCATGCTCAGCCTGGGACAGGAGATCCGCCGCCACAAAACGCGGATTGGCCGTCTCGTCCGCGAGAACAAGGATCTCGCTCGGTCCTGCGACCGAATCGATGCTCACATTTCCATAGACTGCCCTTTTCGCGAGGGCTACGAAAATATTTCCGGGGCCTACGATCTTATCCACCTTCGGGATACAGCATGTCCCGTAAGCCATCGCCGCGATCGCCTGCGCACCGCCGGCCTTAAAAATACGGTCCGCGCCCGCTTCATTCGCCGCGACAAGCACGGCCGGATTCACCTTTCCGTCCCGCCCGCACGGGGTCGTCATGATAATCTCGCCGACACCGGCGACCTTCGCCGGTACAATATTCATCAGGACCGAAGACGGGTAAACCGCCTTGCCTCCCGGAACGTACACGCCGACCCGGGAGAGGGGCGTGACTCGCTGTCCGAGAATCGTCCCTGCCGGCGTCTCCGTGAACCAGCTTTGACGCACCTGCTTCTCGTGGAAGTTCCGGATATTGACGAGCGCCTTGCGGATCACATCGATCAGATCCGGATCAGCCAGATCATACGCCTCCTTGATTTCTTCCTCTGTAACCTGTATCGTATCCCGCGTCAGGCGGATGTGATCAAATTTTTCGGTATATCCGAAAAGCGCCTCATCGCCGCGCTCCCGGATCTCCTTGAGGATCGCATCGACCGCACCCTGCTGCTCTTTATAATTTGCCGGATTTCTTTTCAGCAGGCGGCTCTGAATATCCGCCCTCGTCTCATCTGTCAGCTGGACAATCTTCATCCTGTCATTCACTCCATTCTGATCCTGTTCATCCCCGTCCCGAAAGGCGGCATGGGGTTCACCATTTCCTGCATGACCGTGCGCCGGTCAGTTCGCTGCTCCGTCTGTGAGACACCCGCGCAGCGCATTGATCAGTCCCGTGATCCGCTCGTTATCCATCCGCATACTGACCGGATTTACGACCATCCGCGCCGACAGCGGACATACTTCCTCCAGTACAGAAAGTCCGTTCTCACGCAGTGTGCTTCCGGTCTCAACGATATCGACGATCACCTCAGACAGCCCGACGATCGGTGCGAGCTCGATCGATCCGTTCAGCTTGATCAGCTCGACCGTCTGGTTTTTCCGGTTGTAGAAATAATCTTTCGCAATATTCGGATATTTCGTCGCGACCCGGATCAGCTGATTGTGCCGGAGGTACTGGCGCGCCGACTCCGGTCCGCACACACACATCCGGCATTTTCCGAACCCGAGGTCAAGAACCTCAAAGATTTTCCGGTTCTCCTCCATGATCGTGTCTTTTCCGACAATGCCGATATCCGCCGCGCCGTATTCGACATACGTCGGGACGTCCGGTCCCTTCGCCAGGAAAAAGCGCAGTTTCTGCTCCTCATTCACAAAAATCAGCCGGCGGGAATCCTTGTCCCTCATCTCTTCACAGGTGACACCGACACGCTCGAGAAGAGAAAGTGTCTTTTCCGCAAGTCTTCCCTTCGTAAGTGCAAATGTCAGATATCTCATAACCGTTTCTCTCCTTCGTCCGCGCCGATCTGTTCAACCTCACCGGTCCCGATATTGATCGCGTATACCTCTGTCTCCGATTTAAAGTAAATAATACCGCCGAACTGATTTCTCGCCCCGTATGCGCGGTAATCATCGAGCACACGCCCGGGCTCGAAACGCACGCACGCACAGTCAATTCCGCGTGCCCTCTGCCGCGAAGCATAACGGACACACTGCGCCTCCATCCTTGACGGATAGAGGATCATCGTCTTCACATCCCGGATCGGAATTTCAATGCCCTGCCGGTCGAGCGCAGTCAGCAGTGCATCGATCTCGGTTGTGAAACCGATCGCCGGGGACTTTTTCCCATAACGCTCAAGCAGCGTGTCATAACGGCCCCCCTTGATCAGGGCGTCTCCGGTTCCGTATGTGAATGCCTGGAAAATAATCCCGGTATAATAGCGATACACGGAAAGCATCCCCATATCAAACGTGACGTAATCCTCACACCCGTATGCGGCAAGCGTCTCGTAAATTTTCTGCAGCCGTTCACACGCGGCAGCCGCTCTCCTGTTCCGGGTCAGCTCACGCGCTCTTTTGAGAACGCTGACGTCGCCGAAGAGCTCCGGTATCGCCTCGAACGCTTCCTGCAGATCACTGCGGAGCCGGAGTCTTGCGATCTGCTCCTCCGCGCCGAACCGGTTCTGCGTCAGCAGCAGTCCTCTCAGATCCGCCTGCGTCTCCTCGTCGAGTCCCGCCTCATCCGCGAGGGACTGGAAATAATCGACATGTCCAAGCGAAACCTGGAAATTTTCAAGCCCCGCCTCGCGCATCGACTCGACAACAAGGGCGATGATTTCCGCATCCGCCTCCGGGCTGTCCTCTCCGATCAGCTCGACACCCATCTGTGTCGATTCATGAAGCCGCCCCTGGTAGCGGTTATTGTTCTGAAAAACGCTGCCGGAATAACAAAGGCGCAGCGGCTCGTTTTCTTCCATATAATACATCGAGACCGCGCGCGCCACCGAAGGGGTGAAGTCAGGACGGAGTACAAGCATATTTCCGTCCCGGTCAAAGAAACGGTACATCTCGTTGGCCGGCGTCGTACCGACCTCCCGCGAGAAGGCCTCGAAGAATTCGAGCGAAGGCGTCTCGATCGACTGATATCCGAATGAGCGGAACTTTTTTTCGATTTTCCGCCCGATAAATCGTTTCTTGTCACATTCTCTTCCGAAAATGTCCCGGAATCCCTCCGGCGTATGAATCAGATGTTTCATTGCATCCCCTTATCCTGATTGCTGTTGCTTTAGTTCGCTACCATGTTACCACATCAAATCATTTTGTCAACCGGATTTCATCTGCGCGAGAGCAGATCTTTCTGAAGCCCCTCCAGATACGGAACAAACGCGCCTCCGGAGCGGTTGAGATAATAGCGGGGATCCAGCTCACCTCTGTGAAAATGTTTGCCGCCGCCGTTCTCCGCGCGATCGATAAATTTCATCATCTCACAGTACCGGAGATAATAAAAGACATCCGCGGACGAAAAGAACAGCAGAAGAAACGCGACGCCCTGCTGCTTTTCGAATTCCCGCATAAACCGGACCTGATGCGCATGGATATTCGCAAGCGGGAATGTATCGGTCCTGCACTCCTTCGCGTCAAAACAGACCGGTACCCCCTGTACCGCGCCGATATAATCCACCGTGCTTTTCTGATCGAAATACGCAAGCGTAATATGCCGCGTTTCCTTGTCGATCCGGATCGGGGTAATCGGTGTGGGCACCTTCTGAATCAGAGCGAGACCGCGTGACCGGTACGTCTCATTGGTAAGGTTGATCATCTCCTCCAGAAGCGAACCGCGAAGTCCCCGCGTTCCCCACGTACCCATCTCAGGACTCTCCTCCGGAAGTATCTGCCGCCGAATCTCCGGAAGCAGGATTATAATACGTATCGTTCGTTTTGCCGAGCACCTTCATCTTGTTCAGCGGCCAGTAACGAAATACCGCCTTCGCGGCGATCTCATCCTCTTTGACGAAATGGTTGGTCCAGTACCTGGAATCACGGGAATTCAGGCGATTGTCCCCGAGCACAAAATAACATCCCTCCGGCACGGTGAACGGCACCTCCATATTTCCCGCCTCCGTGACGCCCTGCTGCGGGCAGAAGCTGTCGGTCAGCGGAGTTTCCGCCCCGTTGACGAAGACCTCTCCGTCCCGGATATCAATCGAATCGCCCGGAAGACCGATTACACGTTTGATGAAAAGCTGTGACTCATCGTCCGGGTAACGGAAGATGATAATATCGTAGCGCTTCGGGCTGCTTTTTACATACGCGAGCCGGTTTCCGAAGACCCGGTCTCCGACCATAATCGTATTTTCCATCGACTGGGACGGAATCGTCGCATTGACAAAGACGAACCGCTCGAGAAGAACAACCGCCAGAACGACGCATCCGATCAGAATCAGATTATTCAAAAGTTCCCTCCGGAACGATTTCTTCGTTTCCTTCGTTTCAGTATTTTCATTCTTTTCCATAAATTTCCCATTCCCTGTCAAAACATCTCCGGAGGGTTCCGCCGGAGAGGACGGCTCTGAGACTGTCCGGAAGCGGCGACCGGATCACCCTTCCGGACTCCTGTTCCAATATTCCGTCCCATTGCGGAAACTCCATCCTCGCCGCGTGCAGAAACTGGCGATTCAAATGATACTGCCGCCGAAAGAACCGGTTCATCCGCGGATCTCCATACCTGGGATCCCCGATGAGCGGATGGCCCTCCGATGCAAGATGTGCACGGATCTGATGGGTACGTCCGGTAATCAGTTCAACCTCCAGCAGCGTGATAAACCGCTCCTGAAACGTGAATACCGCAAGCGGACGGTATGCCGTCTCGATGCGGGCGGCATTCCCGCTCCCGGCTCCATCCGGAAGGATCCGGACCGTATTCGTCCTGCTGTCTTTGATCTGAAAGCCGCATATTCGCGCCGGTCTTGTGATCTCACCCACACACGCGGCAAGATAAAATTTCCGGATCGACCGCTCACGGATCGACCGGGCCAGCTCCCTCGCGGAAGCATTGTCCTTCCCCGCAAGAACGATTCCGCTCGTATTCCGATCCAGCCGGTTCGCGACGCCGGCGGTAAAGAATCCGTTTCCGGAATCGTCCAGATATCCCCGCAGACACTCGACGAGCGAGACATCCTCCGGTCGGCTCTTCTGGGAAAGAACTCCCGCCGGCTTGTCAATTGCGATCAGATGAGCATCCTCAAACAGAATCCATGAAGATTCCAGTTTCGGATAACCGCCGGCGGCAGGAGCCGCCGCGTCTCCTTTGCGAAACGTACGGAGCGTCTCATCCGAAAAATAGATACGAATCACATCGCCCGGCCGGAGAAGCTCATTTCCTGAAGCCCTGCCTCCGTTCAGAACAATATTCTTTTTTCTCAGCATCTTATACAGGAATCCGCTGCCCGCCCCGGGCAGATAACGGCGCAGAAATTTATCGAGTCTCTGGCCGGCCTGTTCCTCACAAATCCCGATTTCTCTCAAACCCGATCCTCACTCACCCTGTGTCAAAGGAAAATCTTCCCCCGCCGGCGTGATCACAGCACGAGCGCGAGCATAGCCCTGCGCGCCGCAAGATCCTCCTCGTTCTCTCCGCCCTTCGCATCCATCTGGCGGAGACGTTCCAGAAACTGCTTTTCGTTCTGGAAAATCTTCACTTTCCGCCTGTGGCCGGAGGCGCGCAGCGATTTCTCAATATGGTCTTCCATGAAGCGGATGACATCCTGCTTCACATCCTCATGTGTAAATGCAGCGACGGTTCCGTCCACAACCGCCGCAGCGTCCACGAACAGATTCGTGTCATGTGTCGTAAAGTACAGCTCATACGCGACATTCAGCGAACCTGCCGCATCCTTCACGTCGCGGTAGAGTACCTCGTCCATCGGTTTACGCAGACCCATCATGATCGCTCCGACGCAGGAAAGACTCGCGGGAATAATACCGAGCATCGCGATGATCGTATAGATATTCTTCTTATCCCCGTCATTCAGAAGATATCCGATCAGATAGATCGCGAACGCTGCTGCAAAGCAGAGCACAGTCCTAAGGAGGCGGATTCTTTTCTGATACCGGATATATCCGTAGCATCCCTTTTCAGGCTTTGTTTTCTTCATATTCACCTCTTACAGAAAAAAGCCCATCCGCAGGATCTGCGGATGAGCCATATCATCTGAAATTATTCCTCATCGTCCTCCGGAACTTCCTCCGGCACGTCGGCCTCCGGCGCCTCCTGCTCCTCTGTATCCGCCGCATCTCCCGCGTCAGCGGACGCTGCCTGCTTCTCCATCGGAGCGAGCTGACGTTTATTCTCATTCACCACATCATAATAATTCTTCAGAACGCCTGAGAACGAATTGAATGTCTCGGTCGCTTCGGAGAGCGAATTGCCCATGATCGTGGAAAGATTCGTGAGAAGCTCATCCGTGTAGGAGATCGCACTCATGCGGATATTCTCGGCATCCCGATCCGCTGCGTCCACGATGTCCTGCGCCTGTTTATTCGCATCGTTGATCGTCTCATTCGCCTGACCGTATGCCTGCTTCATGATCTCGGTCTGGGAAATCAGTTGAGAAGCACGCTCCTGCGCCTCACGTACGATCTGATCCGCCTTCTCCTGCGCATCCGCGAGGATGGCGTCTTTGTTGCCGATAATCTTCTGATATCGCTTGATCTCATCGGGGGTTTTCAGCCGGAGTTCCCGGAGCAGCTCTTCCAGTTCTTCCTTATTGACGACAATTTTCGTAGTTGAGAGCGGCTGATAACGGCAATTCTCAACGTACTCTTCGATCTCTTCAATGATCTGTTCAATTCTGCTGCTACTCATGGTTCAACACACTCCTTACCAATCAATTCCCCAGCTTTTTATGAATCTGGTCCGCGACATAAGGCGGAACGAATTCGCTGACATCTCCGCCGAATCCGGCCACTTCCCGAACCGTCGTCGAACTCAGATAGGAATACTGAAGCGACGTATATAAAAACGTCGTATCCACTTCCGGTGCAAGTTTTCGGTTCGTCTGCGCCATCTGAAGTTCGAACTCAAAATCCGTGATCAGCCTCAGCCCTCTGACAATCACAACAGCTCCCCATTTTCGTGCGAAGTCAACGGAAAGGCCATTAAACTGATCCACTCTCACATTCGGGATTTCTTCGGTCGTTTTCCTTAGTATCTTAACACGTTCATCTACAGAAAACAACGGAGTTTTCGCAGAATTATTCAAAACGCCGATGACCACTTCATCGAACAGTTTCGCGGAACGCCGGACAATATCCAGGTGCCCGTACGTAACCGGATCGAATGTTCCCGGATATACCGCTATTTTTCCCATCCGTTTCTCCCCTCTGAATCGAAACGCAAAAATACATGCTTATTCGTTTTATATAGTTTCTCGCGGAACGCCTCGTATCCGAGTTCCCGCGCCCAGGAAAAGTCCGTCTCCAGAGAAGCCTCGACAACAAAAATTGCGTCGCCGGCTATACAGTCTGACGTACGCAACCTGGCAAGTACATCTTTTTCAAGGCCGTGCCCGTAGGGCGGATCCATAAAAATCAAATCAAACGGCCCTTTCAGAGATGCCGCGGCGGAAACCGCATCCATCTGAAGAACCACAGCCTGCCGATCCAGCCTGGTGAACATGAGATTTTCCCGGATTACGTTCACCGCCCTCCTGCTGTTGTCGATAAAACAGCACGAAGACGCTCCGCGGCTCAATGCCTCGATACCGATGCCTCCGCTTCCCGCGAAAAGATCCAGAAAATTGCATCCCGGAATCTCCGGCATCAGTATATTGAAGAGCGTCTCCTTTATCCGGTCGGTAGTCGGCCGTGTCCCCAGCCCGTCCACTGTCTTGAGCGGCATGGATCTGCATTTTCCGGCTATCACCCTCATTTTTCCGTGTTCTCCTTCATACTCACGCGCCAGTCCAGATCACCGCGGTCAAGCGCCAGAATCAGACACTCGGCAGTCGCGATATTCGTCGCAACCGGTATCGTATACTGATCGCAGCATGAGACGATTTCTTCGACATTCGGCTCGTGCGGATCGACCATCGTCGGACTGTAAAAGATGACGACCATATCCATATCATTTCTCGCGATCATCTCGGTAAACTGTTTATCGCCTCCCAGCGAACCTGCGAGAAATTTATGTACATGAAGATTCGTGACTTCCTCAATTCTCCGTCCCGTCGTTCCGGTCGCATAGATCTCATGTTTCTGTAGGATTCCCTTGTATGCGATACAAAAATCCTCGATCAGGCTTTTTTTGCTGTTATGTGCGATAATTCCAATGTTCATGAACCTGCTCCTCTCGATCGAATACCGGCGTTCCCGTTAATATTCTCAAAGTTTCACTACCGCAGTGACATTATAACAAATTACCAATTTTTTTTCAATATAGTTTATTTTTTTATAATGTTTTACCACTAGTGAATTTTATTATTCTTGAAGAAGCCGATGCATGCAGGTTTTTTCGTTCAATTCTTGTACATAACAGATGGAAGACGGAAGTCCCCCTTCTCCCGCAGCCGTTCCGGGAGTCAAATAATCCCACCCCTGTTCGGCACAGCCGGTCGGGATGGGATCCTGTTCCTGATTTGTCTCCTGATCAGACCGGTCATCCGGATATCTGACGTTTCAGACACCGGTGCGGATCCGCAGAGTTGTCCGGTAAATTACAGATCGAACTCTCCGAACACATCTTCGTTCACGACGTAATATGCTTTGGACTCCGCAACATTGACGTATACCTTGACGTCATGAAGATCCGTCTCTTTATTGCCTCTCTCGGCCCAGATTTCTTTGACGCGGGTGACCAGACCCTCGGAAGAGATATTCAGATCATTAAACTGAATATAAACCGCAGAATTCATCTTTGCAGCAGCGGTCTTCTTCACTGCCGTCCTTGCGGCGGTTTTCTTTGCCGCAGCCTTCTTCTTCGCCGCAGCAGCCGTCGTCTTCGTCGCGGAAGCAGCCTTTTTTACCTCAGTCTTAACTTCCTCCGCTGCCTTCTTAACCCCGGCAGCCGGCTTTTTCATCTCCTCGGCAGCCACGGACTCGACCGATGCCTTCACTGAAGCAGCGGCCTTTCTGACAGCATCAACCGGTTTCACAGCGCTTGAAGTAGTTTTCTTGATGTCAGTATCCGCTGTCAAACCATTCTTTTTAATCTCTGACATGTCTAAATCCTCCTGAAAATGGACGTTTACGGTATGTATGATAAACCTTTATCATGATATACGTTCCAGTCATTTTTTGCAAGTTATAAGGGAGTTTTTAAGCGTTCTGCTAAATACCCCCTCTTATTTTCCGGGATTGTCGGCATTTTTATGCAAAATATACGTTTCAAGCCGTTCCCTCAACCGCCTGTGTCCCTCCTCTGCAAGATCCGGATCGCGGGCAAGAAGCGCTTTTACCTCCCGGTCCGCCTGCTCAAGCACATCATGGTCGCGGTAAATATCCCCCAGTTCAAAGAGCGCATCACCGCTCTGGCGGACCCCGAAGAGATCTCCCGGACCGCGCAGACGCAGATCTTCCCCCGCAATCTCGAACCCGTCATTGGAACGTTCAAGGATTTCCAGACGTTTTGGTATTTTCTCTTTGCTGCCGCCCGACACGAAGATACAGTACGACTGCGCGCTGCCCCGCCCGACGCGGCCCCGGAGCTGATGAAGCTGAGCGAGTCCGAAGCGCTCGGCGTTCTCAACCATCATCACCGTCGCATTCGGAACATTGACGCCGACTTCCACGACGGTAGTCGAAACAAGAAGATCAATCTTCTGCTCCGCAAACCCGCTCATGACCCGTTCCTTGTCAGCCGGCCGCATCCGTCCGTGAAGCACACCGATACGCACGTCCGGACCGAATTCCTTTTTCAGCTTTTCAGCGTAGTCCGTCACATTTTCCGCGTCGATCCCGTCACTGTCCTCAACCATCGGACAGATCACATACGCCTGATGTCCGGCGGCAATTTCTTTCTTCAGAAAGCGGTACGCGGCGGGGCGGAACGTGCGGTCGACGACCGCGTTTCTGATCCTGAGTCGGTTTGCAGGCATCTCGTGGAGCTCTGAGATGTCGAGATCTCCGTAAAGAATCAGCGCGAGCGTGCGCGGGATCGGCGTCGCACTCATTACGATCACGTGCGGACCGGAAATACCTTCCCCGCCGTTCCCCGTATCGCCGGATTGGCCGGCACTCTTCTTTCCAAGGGTCTCTCTCTGGCGGACGCCGAAACGATGCTGCTCATCGGTAACGACAAGCGCGAGTTTGTCGAAGCGGACGCCTTCCTGTATCAGCGCATGGGTACCGACGACCATCCGCACCCTGCCGGATTCGATTTGCCCGTACAAAATCCGTTTTTCCTTCTGCGTCAGGCTCCCCACCAGCAGAGCGATCTGTGATGAATCCTCACCCGCACGCTCCATCAATTGACAGAGTGCAAGATAATGCTGACGCGCCAGCACCCCCGTCGGAACCATCATCGCGCTCTGATATCCGTTTTCAAACGCTTCCGCCATGGCAAAAAACGCAAGAATCGTCTTCCCGCTTCCGACATCTCCCTGAATCAGACGGTGTGCCGGATGCGCGGATCCGAGGTCCTCCCGGATCACCGCAAGTATCTCGCTCTGGCCCTTTGTCAGACTGTAAGGAAGCGATTCCATGATTGTTCGGGAAAGTGCCCCCGGTTTCATCGGGAAGCGGTTCCGTGCTTCCGAATTCCGTGTCTTTAATCTCGCGACTCCTGCTAAAAAGAGAAAGAAATCGTCAAAAATCAGGCGCCGTCTCGCCTCCCGCATCTCTTGATCCGATCCGGGAAAATGAATATTCCGAATCGCTTCCGCTCTTCTCTGGAGTTTCCGGGAAGACAGGATTTCCTCCGGCATAAACTCAGGCAGCACAAGTCCCGACGAAAAACACGCGCCGACCGTTTTTTGTATCAGCTGATTGGAAACTCCCCGGGTCAGTGAATAAACCGGAAGAAGCCGTCCTTCCACCTCTCCGTACTCCGACGGGGTGTATATTTTCGGATGCTCCATCACAAGCCGGTTTCCTTTTTCGACGACCGGACCGCGGAAAATAAGCCGCATCCCGGGACGCAGTCGCGTCCGGAGATACGGCATATGAAACCATTCCGCCTGAAGTTGTTTTTCCCCATCGGACAGAAGAGCGATGGTGATCGAGTTGTTTCCGAAGGAGCGCACGGACGGCGTTTTCAGAACCGCCGCCTCGACCGCGCACACTCCGCCGGGCACGATGCCGCCGACGGAAACGGGACTTTTATAGTACTCATATCCGCGCGGATAGTACTGAAGAAGGTCCTCCTGCGAATAAATTCCGAGCTTTCCGAACAGTTTTTCCGTCTTTTCTCCGATTCCCTTCAGATCACGCAATGAATGCATAGTCACTCAACCGAAATGATGCAGTAGTAGACCGGCTGCCCGCCATCGTTCAGCTCTACGTCGCAGTCCGGATACTGTTCCTGCAGTCTCTGCTGCAGCTTCTCCGCATCCTCGGCGGAAAAGCCTTCGCCGTAGTAAACGCTGATGAGCTCGGCTTCCTCCCCCATCATCTTCTCTACGGAACCGACCGCGACGTCGGAGACGGACTTACCGACACAAAGGATCCCGCTGTCGCCGACCGCCATGATGTCTCCCTTGTGAATCTCGACGTTATCGACCGATGTATCGCGGATCGAATAGGTGATCTGGCTCGTCTGCACCGAACGGATCGCTTCCTTCATCGCCTCCTCGTTCTCCTCAGGGGAGGAATCCGGCGAGAAGTTGATGACGGCGGTGATCCCCTGTGGAACGGTCTTCGTCGGGATTACGATGATCTTCTTATCCTCCGTCAGATCGCGGGCCTGATTCGCCGCCATGATGATATTTCCGTTGTTCGGATATACAAAGATCGTCCTTGCATTGACCCTGCCGATCGCGTCGATAAAATCGTTTGTGCTCGGGTTCATCGTCTGACCGCCGGAGATCACGCAATCCACCTGCAGTCCCTTGAAGATCTCCTCAAATCCGGCTCCCGCGCTGACTGTGATAAACCCGTAGTCTTTTCTGGCCGCTTCGGATTTTGCCGCGGCCTCTTCCGCAGCAGCCTGTTCCTTCGCCAGCTTTTCGGAATGGCGGATCACACGCTCGTGATGTTCCACGCGCATATTGTCGATCTTCATATTCGTGAGGGGGCCGAAAGTCATGGCCCGGCTGATCACCTGTCCCGGATCATTTGTGTGAACATGAACCTTGACAAGATCGTCATCTGCGACGAGAACGATCGAATCGCCCATCGAATTCAGATATTTCTTGAAATCATGGATCTTCTCCTGCGGCATCGGCTGATCGAGATTGACAATAAACTCGGTACAATAGCCGAATTTAATCTCTTTCTCCTCCGCACCCGCTTTTGCCGCGAACGGTGCGGATGCCGCCTTGTTCGCCATGACCTGCTTCACCTTGTCCGGATCGAATGTCCCGGTCATCTCCTGAAACGCGCCCTCGAGCACGGTCATCAGACCTTTTCCTCCGGAATCGACGACCCCGGCTTCCTTCAGGATCGGGAGCATTTCCGGCGTCTCGGCGAGCACCTCATTGCCGTGCTCAAGCGCTCCCGAGATCAGAACCTCGAGCGATACCGGTTCGCCGGTCTCCGGGTCCACCGTATCCGCATTCTCTCTGACGTATTCCGCGACTCCCTTCGCGACCGTCAGAATCGTTCCTTCCTTCGGTTTCATGACGGCTTTATAGGCGGTCTCGACTGCCTTGCCGACTGCCTCGGCCAGAATCGCGGCCGTGATCTCATCCGTGTTTCTCACAACCTTTGTGAAGCCGCGGCAGAGCTGCGAGAGGATGACGCCGGAGTTTCCGCGGGCGCCCCGAAGAGAGCCTCCCGAAATTGCCTTTGAGAGTTCCTTCATCGTCGGTTTGTCAAGAGCGCGTACCGCATCCACCGCAGACATGATCGTCATCGTCATGTTCGTCCCGGTATCACCGTCCGGAACCGGGAAAACATTCAGCTCGTTGATCATTTCCTTATTTATTTCAAGATTCACTGCTCCCGCGATAAACATGCGGGAAATCTGTTCTGCATTCAATGTATTTGATGACAAAGCTTATCCTCCTCAGAAATCAGTCAATCACACGAACACCTTCGACGAGGATCCGGATATTCTCGATCTCCATTCCGGTGAATTCTTCGACCTTGTATTTTACACTGTCAATCAGATTTTCCGCGACTGCAGGGATGCTGACGCCGTATGACATGATCACATGAAATTCAAGTGAAATCCGGTTGTTGCTGATCACGACATTGATTCCATGCTGAAGACTGTCTTTTTTCAGGAGGCGGACGATACCGTCTTTCATATTGACCGCGGCCATGCCGACGATGCCGAAGCACTCAACCGCGACACTACCCGCATATGTGGCGATTACTTCCGGACGGATGACCACTTCACCCATGTCTGTATCAATTCTGCCCTTCATCACGAGCTCCTTTCCATTCATTCATTAAAAACAGGCGCACCTGCATTCCCATGTTTTTCGGGCGCACATGCGCGCACATGTCCGCTCATATTATACCGTATTTCCCTCTGAAATGAAATAGCCGCCGAAATATCATTTTTGTGACACTTTCCGCTTGCAATGCCTCTGTATTTCTGTTAGAATACCAATGTTGTGAACGCAAACTGCGTCCCATCGAAGATCGAAATCCACTCCGGGGAGGTGTTACAATGGCAAAATGCAGTATCTGCGGTAAGAATGTTCATTTTGGCAACAATGTCAGCCATTCTCATAGAAGATCAAACAGAATCTGGAAATCGAACATCAAATCCGTTCGTGTTAAAACCGAGGGCGGTGCCAAGAAGATGTATGTCTGCACTTCCTGCCTGAAAAGCGGGAAAGTCGAGCGTGCATAAGTGCGCGGCCTGAATATTGCGAAAAAAGAGAGCCACCGCAGTTGCGGCGGCTCTTTTGCTTTTATTCTGTCTTCTCTCCGAATGCTTCCCGGATCTTTTCATCCTCCGAAGTACTCGTGTCTTTTTTTGTGAAACGGGAGACGATTCCCGGAACCATGTCGATAATTTTCGCGACCGCATCCTGGTTTTTCAGATTGATGACGCGAACCGATCCGTCCTTTTCGATCTGGAGAACCGCACTCGGCGACATCTTCGCTCCCATGCCTCCGCCGCCGTTATCCTTCTCTTTTGCCGAGAACGCGCCCGCGCCCAGTCCGAATGATACGTCTGACAGCGGGAGCAGAATGCTGTCTCCGGCCTTCACCGCTTCGCCGACGATCGTCTTCGTCGAAAGAAATCCGTCCAGTCCTTTGAAAAGGGCTTCCACCGTGCTGTCGAGATTGTTTTTTTCCTGATCTGACATATTCGTACCTCCTGTGAAGATCGGTTGCTGCTGTATAAATTTCCTGATGGATAAACTTTTTCCGCTGTCTTACTGTCTTTGCCGGCCGCGCCGCACAGAGCGGATCATATTTTTCACTTCCTGATTCAATAACAGGCCCAGTCCTTCCTTCAGAAGAACGATCAGAAAGAAACGGCCGCGCGCTTTTACATCCGCTTCCAGCTTCTTTTCTGTAAAATCCGGAGCGATGCACAGTCCCTCCGGGATCACCGGAAGAATCCACGAAAGAGCGCCAAGCGCCATCCCGGTGTACGCAGGATCATCAAAACCGAATTCGACGATTCCATCGATCTTTTTCGGAGCAGCATGACGGATCATCTTCAGGCCGCGCCGCTTTATCTCATCAAAGGCTCCTTTGTATTCTTCCGATCTCAGAATCCCGAGTCCGTACTTTATTTTATCATAGATCGTGTTCACACGGGAGCGGGAACCTCCGGATGTGTGGCGGCCTTCCGCGTTCTTCCCCTGTTCCTCACCGGTGCTTTCCCGGCTGCTTCGTGTCCCGGATTGATTTTCTTCGGGAACCGCCGCCGGCTTTTTTTCTGCAGCTTCGGACGGTTTTACTTCGTGCGATCCGCTTCTTCGCCCCCGGATCCCCCGGATCAGCTTCAGCAGCGGAATGCCGAAAAGATACAGTTCCACTCGGTTTGCCCCGTCTCCGAAGCAGGCACTCAGGCGCAGAACAATACCGAGCCAGGACAAACCGGCCGTCCCGTAAAACTTATCCCCATGTCTGTGAACATCTCCGCGGTATGAAAACGGAGTGAACAGCAGAAGGAGGATCAGAATCAACAGGACGAGCAGGATGATCAGAACCACCTTCAGCGCCGCGAGGAGGATGTGGCCGATCACAGAAAGAATACTCAGCAAAATCCCGGCCATATCTACACCTGCCCTTCCGGATGAAGAAACCAGGAACGGATGTCCTGCGCCTGATCCCGGACGTAGACACAGCGTGCGATTTCCATCGTGACTTCGATCGCTTCTTTTTTTCCGACCGCGATCCCGACAATCATCGGCAGACGGCGCACCGCGTTCGCCCTTCCGATCAAAGAAGATGCCCGCACGAGATCCAGCTGATCCGTTCCGTTTGAAGCAAGCGTAATGAGGTACAGTCCGTGCACAAAATCCAGTTCTTCTGCACGGCTGACAATTTCCTCCGTATTTTGTCCGGCTTTTTGCCCGACAAACAGATCACGATACCACTTCATCAGCTCCGAACTCTCCATATTAACGCTCCGGTCAGGGCGCCGATCGTATTATTGATGATATCATCCACATCAAACCAGCCGACCCGGAAGATCAGCTGCAGCGTTTCCGTCGCCAGAGAGATAAGAAAACACAGCAGAACCACATCGATGACCGTATGCTTCCGGACTTTCCGGAATACAAGCGGAAGCAGATATCCCATCGGTATAAACAGCAGAATATTCAGAATGATACCGCGGACCGGCATCACGGAACCAGAGCGGAGCGCCCTGCGGACAGCCGCAAAGGGCCGCAGCTCCGCGCCGGTAGCATACGGCACATCGATCTCGTTTCGCGAAAGGAGGGTCAGATAGATGTACGCCGCAGCATAAACCGCGAAGATCATTTCGGGAAGATACCGGAGTCCTGAATGGCGGTTCGAAACCGCCTCCAGCTCCGGGATGAAAAACCCGAGGCTGACCGTCGCAATCAGCAGAAAGGCTATTCTGGATGTAAAAATATGCATCATATCGAGTCAAAACCGGCTACTTATCCGGCAAAATATTTCTGAAAGATCTGCTTCGCCGCATCGACCGCGGGAGCGTTTCCGTTTCCGCCGTCCTCGATCAGAACACAGACTACGATGTCCTCTCCGCCCGTCCGGGAAAATCCTGTGAACCAGGAGTGCGCTTTTCCCTCGCTCACATCACCGTACTGCGCGGTACCCGTCTTTCCCGCGATGTGATAGGGAAGATCATTCAATGTGGACGCCGTTCCGTTCTGAACGACTGCCTCCATGATGGAAGTGAGCTGATGCGCCTCATCGGCGGTCATGACCGTTCCCGCTGATTTGGAATTGATCGTTTTCACGACTGCGCCGGATGTATTTTCGATACGCGAAATAAAATTCGGTTCCATCATCGTACCGCCATTCGCGACCGCATCGGCGATCATACACATCTGCATCGGAGTTGCGAGCGTCTCTCCCTGTCCGATCCCAGTCTGCATCGTCAGCTGATTCGGCGTGTTCTCATCCAGCGTAAATTTGCTCTTCGAGGAAGGCAGGTCCAGGCTGTAGCTTGCATTGAATCCCAGCTCTTCCGCCGTTTCCCGCAGAATCTTTTTATCAATTTTTTCAACGGCCATCGAAGCGAATGCACAGTTGCAGGAGTTCGCCATCGCGTCGGCGAACGTCTCCTCTCCGTGCGCCTTATTGCCCGCGCAGTGAATCGTATAACCGGAATTTTCAAAACTTCCGGTACAGCGGAATGAAAAATTGTCGAAGGTGCCATACTGGCGGAGATACGCAAGCGCCGTGACGATTTTAAAGGTCGATCCCGGCGGATACAATCCCTGCATCGCACGGTTGACAAACACGCCGCTCGACTCATTCTCCTCACTTGTCAGCGTGCTCCAGTCCTGAACAATCGAATTCGGGTTGAACGCAGGCTTGCTCACGTCGGCAAGAACATTGCCCGTATCCGCGTCCATGACGAATACCGCTCCCTTATGTTCACCGATGGCATCGCTCGCCGCCTGCTGAAGATTCACATTCAGCGTAGTGACGATATTATCGCCCTTCTTTTTCTCGTCTTTTATATCGCTTGATACCTGATCGGTCAAATCTGCGTGGGACGTCAGAAGCACACTGTTCTCGGAAGATTCGAGACCGCTCGAGCCGTAGTCCAGATAACCGACGGTATGGGCGAACAGATCGCTGTACGGATAGACGCGGGTCTCATTTCCCTGTGCGTCGATATCCGTCCGCGCCAGCACGGTTCCGTCGCCGGCAAGAATCGATCCGCGGGTGACCTTCTCCGCGAGCTGCTCCGTCCTCTTATTATACGGACTGTTCAGAATATCATCCCTCTCGGCGACCTGAAAATACGCCATATACACCGCGAGACTCAAAAAAAGCAGGACGCACACCAACGACACGATCCGATAGGGACGGACCGACTTTCGCTGCCGCTTTCTGGCGATATTTTCAGTAGTTGAGGCTTTTTTCCGTTTCATCTTCTATTTTCCTCGAAAGATCGTCGATATCCACATCCTGCTTTTCCTGCGGAAGACTGTCCTGATACGCTTCAAGGGTTTTCCGGAGCTTTTTCTCATCCGCCGTATCCCTCCTTCTGTTCTCAGAAGGCTTTACCGATGCGGGTCCTGTCACCTTTCTGCTGCCCGCCGGGGCAGGTCCTGTGACCCGCACATCAACCGGACGCTCCTTCCGGTTTGAAACGGCACGGGTCCCTGTCGTATTCCGTTTCGTAAATCCGCGAAGCACCCGCGTACCCATCCCGGCGGATGGACGCGTATCGCGCTGCGCACGATTCATCTGCCGCTCTTTTTCATTCTGCCTGCGGATAATCTCCTCGAGAAGTTCATGCTCCTCATCCTCATCCTCACGGATCATGAAGAGTCCCTGAATGATCGCCAGCATGATCATGGTGCACATGACCGAGCTTCCGCCGTAGCTGACCAGAGGAAGCGTGATTCCCGTCATCGGGATAAATTTCGTCGTTCCTCCGACGGTAAGGAATACCTGAAATGCGTACTCCGTCCCCAGTCCGATCGACACCAGGCGGTAGAATCGGTTCGACAGCTTCGTTGAAATCGAAACAATCTGGAGATACATGCTCATGCAGAGGAAAATCAGACAGATTCCGAACAGAACGCCGAGTTCCTCGCAGATCGCCGCGTACGTAAAGTCCTCTTTCGCGAGCGGGATCATCTCCGGATTTCCCTCAAACAGACCGGTTCCGAACCATCCGCCGGCACAAACTCCGAAGAGTGCCTGAACGATCTGATATCCGGTTCCCTCATAATCCGCGAACGGATTTTTCCAGACTTTAACACGCACACGCACATGGGAAAACAGGTGGTACGCCGCGACCGACGCGGCAGCCATACCGCCGACTCCCAGAAGCGCATACCGTCCCTTCTTCGTCGCGACGGTTACCATGACGATATATGCGACGAAATAAATCAGAGCCGCGCCCAGATCTTTTGAGAGCACCAGAATTCCGACATGCATCGCAGCCAGGACTGTCACCACCACGACACGGCGGAAACTCACATCATTTCTCAACATCGAAGCGATGAAGAAAACGAACGTGATTTTGACAAATTCCGAAAACTGAAAGCTGACCCCTCCGATCGTAACAGAAAGGTTTGCCCCTCCGCTGATCCGTCCAAAAGCGAATACCGCTCCAAGAAGCAGAATCCCGAGAACCGCATAGATCCATCCGAGATTTCTCATCGTCTTGACTCTGCGGATGATTACCGGAATCACCAGACCGAGTGCCGAGGATCCGGCGACGATAATCAGCTGTTTGATCGCCGTCGATGTCCCGAGCCGGGACTGGATGACGAAGCCGATCGAAAGCAGCATACACATATTATTCAGTACGGCAAGCGACGCTTTCTTGTAGATCAGCCGGTAGAGCAGCTGGATCAGCACTGTGTAAAGCACAAGACCTGCGAGAATGACAAGCATCTTCACGTCTCCGCTCTGCATGAAAAGGATGATGAACGCACTCCCATCAAAAATCAGCATGATCGCGAGCTGGCTGTTCGCCCGTCCCCTCCGCTTCACGGCATCCTTCTGGCCGATCGAAATCAGCGCCAGAAATGTGTACAGTGCCATCAGAAAGAGAAGTACATATTTTGAAATTTGTACAATTATTTCCTGCATCGTGTTTTTCCTGTCAGTCGCACGGTTACTGTACTCCTCTTCGAAAATGCCCGTGCGTCACCGGAAACGAAAGTTCCGGCCGCTTTCCGGAGCGTGCATTTTCAAATGCAGTGAGTACCTGATCCGCAGTCTCTTCCGTCTCCATGGTAAAAGAAATCCGGAAAGACGCGGCGCCGACGCGCCGGACATCATCAAAATCCTGAAGAAGGCTCGTCGGTAAACTATTATATATCACGTTGTAACAGAAATCGCAATCGCACCGCACCGGAAATGACGCGCCCTTACGGTCCGTAAGATTCAGTGTCCTGCCCTTGCGGTCACAGCCGGATATCGTCCGCCGGACGCATCCTGCTGAAATCATCATAGGCGCCCGCCCGTAGATCACGAGTTCCGAGGCGGAATTGTCGCGCCCGAGCATTTCTCTGAAATTCAGCTCGAGCGGAATCGTGTTCCGGTTCATGCCGAACCCTTCGATGTAACGGATCGCCCGGTTGTTCATTGTGTAAAGCGCGCCGTCAGCGATCGCAGATCCGATTCTTCCGACGGACTCAAGCAGTCCTGCCCCGTCGAGGCTTCTCGCCAGGATTCCCTCGATTTTCGCTTTCGATCCGATTCTGCAGAGCATCCGGCCGATTCTGTCATAATCGCCGGAACGAACGATCCACGGAAGCGCAATCCGAAGCTTCAGCAGCTCCCCGGTTCCGATCCCATATCTCTCCAGCGACCCGTCCGAAGCGAGACGGTCCGCGAGAACGATCGGAAGAATCACGCCGCATACCGCATGCTTGTGTTTCAGCGCCGCGTGCAGCTGTCCCGTGTCCGAGACGCTCACAAATAACGGCCGGGAAGAAGGACGATTCTCTTCTTTTTCAGGCCGGCGAACATCCGCCGCCTCCCGGCGGATATCATTTCGGTGATATGGCGCAACGATCGCTTCCTGCAGTTTATCCGCCGCATCCCGGCGCAGACGATTCAGCTCGCCGACCGGAATAAACAGCGGATCGTCTCCGTTCTTCCGGATCTCCAACCGCTTCGGATCGAACGGACTCTGACCGAATTTTCCAAGCTGCGCCAGAATTCTCTCATCGGACATCGGACGGCTGACGGCTCTCTCCGCCGGCTGTCCGTACGCAACAGCCGAACGATCTCCGCTTTGCAGCGTCAGCTTCGTTTTCGTGCCGACACCGATCTCAAGCAGGCCGCTCACAGGCAGCCGGTCCTCGTCTCTGCCGAGTTCTTTACGGATCTCCCCATAGAGTTCCTGGACCCTTCGTGAACTCCGTATATCCGGATCACTGTTTCTCCGGTTGTCGAGTGCAATCATATCGGAGGATCCGCGCGAGTGATAATACCCGTCCGTAAAACCGTCGCGGCTGAACAGCAGTTCGAGGTATTCAAGATCGCCCGGATCGGTCCGGTACGCGTCCGGATCCTCAAAATAGCGGTCAATATTTTTTCGGTAAATCCTCGTCACGCCCGCCGTGTATTCCGGTTTTTTCATCCGCCCCTCGATCTTAAACGATGAAATCCCGGCCCGGATCAGATCCGGAAGGGCCGGAAGCGCACAGAGGTCTTTCATATTCAGAGGATACACTCTGCGATTTCCGGTACCGTCTGCTTTAAACGGCAGCCGGCAGATACCGGCGCATCTTCCCCGGTTTCCGGAACGACCTCCGATCATACTGCTCATCAGACACATACCGGAGTAGGAATAACACATCGCACCGTGGATGAAGCATTCCACTTCAACTCCCGTCTTTTCGCGGATTTCCCGGATCTCCGGAAGTGTGAGCTCCCGGGCGGGCACAATCCTGGTGAGGCCGCGTTTTGCGAGAAGGCGTGCGCCTGCAGCACCGGTGACTGCCATCTGCGTGCTCGCGTGAATCGGAAGTAGCGGAAACACCCGGCTTATATAATCAACCGCCCCGAAATCCTGCACGATCACGCCGTCCAGGCCGCGCCGGACGTATGGCTCCAGAAAATCGCCGAGATGCTCCTCCAGCTCCTCTTCTTTTTCCAGCGTATTCACCGTCAAATACAGTTTTTTGCCGTAAAAATGAACGAAATCGATTGCCCGTAGAAGTTCCTGTTCATCCGGATTTTCCGCGTAGGCTCTCGCACCGAAATCGCGTCCACCGATGTAAATGGCATCGGCCCCGGCCTTCACCGCTGCGTGCAGCGATTCAATTGATCCTGCCGGTGAAAGCAGCTCCGGCTTATCCTCTGTTCTTTGCATATCTTCTGCTTCGTTTCAGATATTTATCGTTCAGCTTCCTGGCCGGATGCTGTTCCGGCTCATCCTTATCGTGCTTCGGCTCATCCGTTTCGTGCTCCGCCACATCCGTTTCGTGCTTTGGCTCATCCGCTTCGGTCTCCGCCCCATCCGCTTCGGGAACACCCGCGTCCTGCTCCGTATAAGCCGGCGATTCCGTATCCGGAACTTCTGCTGCGTACGCCTCAGGATTCTCCGGCATCTGTGCGGCCCGGGGCTGCGTCACGGATGCGGGAACGGACCGTTCGCTGTGCGAAGAAAGCGCATACTCCAGTTCATGGATGCGTGCCTGCGCGTTCGCGAGATCCTGTTTGACCGAATACCATTCGCCGTCCCTCGCTTCGATGTCCTCCTCGAGCGCGTCCGCGCGGTTCTTCGCCTTATAATAATCATCCGCGACATTCAGTGCGAGGAGAATCGTCTTCATCTCCGCACTCTGTCTGGAATATCCGGGCATCTCCTTCATCTCATTGATTTTATTATTGATATAAAACGCGACGTGTTCCAGATATTCAGTGCTCTCGTAACCGCCGATCGATACGGATTTTCCGTCAATCATGACCTTGATCGTATTCTTTTCAGACATTCCGCTTCTCCTTTAACTGGAGCTTTCAGGATAAGGAATCCCGAGATGCTCGTATGCTTTTTCTGTCGCGACCCTTCCGGTCGGTGTTCTCATAAGAAATCCGTTCTGAATCAGATATGGCTCGAGAACATCCTCGATCGTACCCGCGTCTTCACCGATCGCAGCTGACAGTGTATTCAGCCCGACGGGACCCCCGCCGAATTTTTCGATGATCACCTGCATAAGGTTCCGGTCCGTACGATCAAGTCCGTAACTGTCCACCTCAAGAAGATCCAGTGCAAATTTTGCGATGTCGCCTGTGATGTCGCCGCCGTAGCGCACCTGCGCGAAATCACGGACCCGCTTCAGCAGCCGGTTTGCAAGCCGCGGTGTCCCGCGGGAACGCTTCGCGATCTCACTCGCCCCCGTGTCATCGATCGCGACGCCGAGCACAGCTGCCGACTTTCTCACGATCTCGGCGAGCTCATCCTGCGTATAATACTCCAGATGGTGAATCACGCCGAACCGGTCGCGGAGTGGCGCAGTCAGAAGACCGATCCGCGTCGTCGCCCCCACGAGCGTAAAATGCGGAAGATCCAGCCGGATCGAGCGCGCTGCAGCACCCTTGCCGATCACGATATCAATCGCAAAATCTTCCATCGCCGGATAGAGCACCTCCTCCACCTGCCTGTTGAGACGATGGATCTCATCGACAAAAAGGATGTCCCCCTCCTGCAGATTGTTGAGAATTGCCGCGATCTCTCCGGGCTTTTCGATGGCGGGGCCGCTCGTCACCTTCAGATGCACGTTCATTTCATTTGCAATGATGCCGGCCAGTGTCGTTTTCCCAAGGCCGGGCGGCCCGTAAAACAGCACGTGGTCAAGCGGTTCCCCTCTCTGCTTTGCAGCCTCGATATAAACTTTCAGATTCTCTTTGGCCTTTTTCTGGCCGATATAATTATCAAACGTCTGCGGGCGGAGGCTTCGTTCGATCTTTTGATCCTCCTCCTGCACATCCGTCCGTATTATTCTTCTCTCCATAAATCAGATCATCTCCTGAAGGGCAGCCTTCAGAATTTCTTCCGTTCCCATCCGGCCGCGCCCGTCAACGCGGCGTACCGCCTGCAGCGCCTCCGTTCCGGAATAACCGAGTGCACAGAGTGCTTCCACCGCCTCTTTTTCAGCCGCTTTCCCATCGCCGCCGGAAGCGTCATCGTTTTCCGGCTGCCGAGTGTGCGCAAGCTTCTTCTCGTAGGCATCCTCGAGCTGAAATTTATCTTTCAGCTCAAGAATTACTTTCTGCGCCGTCTTCCTGCCGATTCCCGGCGCCTTCGCGATGAACGCCGCATCGTCAGAGAGAACCGCAAAACGCAGATCATCCGCTGTCAGCGCCGAAAGAATACCCATCGCACCTTTCGGACCGATCCCGGAAACGCCGACAAGCAGACGGAAGACTTCCAGATCATCCCGGCTGAAAAACCCGAAAAGCGTCAGGGAATCTTCTTTCACGTTCAAATGTGTATACAATTTCACCTCATCGCCGACGCGGACACCGCTCTCCAGCGCACCGACCGGGACGTAAACGCGAAATCCGATACCGCCGCGGTCGATCAACAGTGCGTCCGGTTCGATCTCATCGACCACTCCCCTGATAAATCCGATCATAACAACTCCGTTCCCAAATCCGTCAAAGACAGCTCCGCGGCAGTTCAGAACAGATTCCTCCGGGAGCATAATATACAA
>Ga0256406_1000515_pt1 | contig 69880 bp, 54 predicted proteins | sample RumenRJG_03DNA_FD_185986 | JGI IMG/M metagenome (GOLD analysis project Ga0256406, IMG submission 185986) | Bovine rumen microbial communities from Lethbridge, Alberta, Canada - RJG_03 | ecosystem: Host-associated > Mammals > Digestive system > Stomach > Rumen | place: Canada: Alberta | collected... | reverse complement strand
CTGCATCGTTGTCAGGATATGCTTTCTTAGGATTGAATGTGATGATGTCCCCAACCTTGCATCCTTCAAACAGTTTCTTCTGCTTGTCAACCTTAATGTATTGTGGCATCAGCACAGCATCGCTTACAGTGATACCGTCTTCCTTATCCTTTCCTTTTTTCTCCTGTTCGCGCAAGTCGCCTTTCAGCATGTCGCGCAGTTCAGGGTCGTATGCTTCCACTTTATCATAGTGTCCTGCTCTTGCTGCAAATGATTCTACCTGTTCGTCGATGAGTTTGTCGTCTACATCAATGTTGTAGTAGTTTATCTTGTCTTTGTTTGTCAGTTCTATCTTAAATTCAGGAGCGACAGCAATGTCGAATACGAAAGTAAAAGGTCCGTCGCTTTCGAGGTCTTGTTCTACCTGCTTATCGCTTGGCATAGGCTCGCCGAGCATAGCGATGTTGTTTTCCTGAACATATTTGTAGATGTTTTCGCCAACGAGTTTGTTCACTTCGTCAACTTTGATGGCAGTACCATACTGTCTCTTTATCAAACCCATTGGCACCATGCCTGGACGGAATCCTGGAACATTGGCTTTCTTGCGGTAGTCTTTCAGTTTCTTTTCTACGTTCTCTTTGTAATCTGCTTCTTCTACGGTCAGTGTCATCAAACCGTTGATTTTGTCGGGATTTTCAAATGAAATCTTCATGTTTTGTTGTTATTTATTTGTTATTATTTATTACGATAAAGCGATGTCGTGAAAAGCATTTTACAGGCTATTCCGACATTGAACTGCAAAGTTACACATTATTGGCGACACTACATAAAAAACTTGTTGAAAATATATTTTTTTAACCATCATTATTCGAGAAACCAAAAATAGGAAGTAAAAATTTGTTAGTTTATCAAAAAGATATTACCTTTGCATCCGTTAAAAATCAGCGTCTGCGCCTGTGGCGGAATTGGTAGACGCGCTAGACTTAGGATCTAGTGTCCCGCGACGTGTAGGTTCGAGTCCTATCAGGCGCACACATCAACAAAAGAGGAAATTTCTTCGGATTTTTCCTCTTTTTTATTTTTGCAAATACCTGTAATTCTGCGCATTACAACAAGTGCACGATTCTCTTTCTCGGTTCGATAACCGCAGAGAAAATGCAGATTGCACCGGAGAGTTTAAGTAGGGCTATTAACGGAAATCCTCAACTTTCCACAATTCAAGCAATAGCTAAAAATCTAAATGTGGAGGTTGCAGATTTATTCAAAATTTCTCTGGACCAAAGCGACCTAACAGCCATTGTCGTGTTTCGAGGGAAAACCCTTGTGACAGACAATATAAACTCCCTAATTGACTTTGCTACCCAAATAAAAACAGCATTGCAAGGTGAGAGAATCACAGAAAACAACATCAATGGGAAATATCACGCAAAATAAAATAGACCGACTATTTCTAATCGGTCTTAGTAGTTTATTCAGAAAGATTATATTCTATCTTTCTAATTTGGTATCTATTATAAGCACCTATTACGCCTCCCATTATTCTCAATCCTATGTAAATAATGATAATTACTCCAATAATTCTAACCCATCTCTTACTTAAAAATGAGTATATACCTGTTGGTGCAATTGGTCTTCCACAATTAGGACACATAGGTGCTTTGTCTGAAATTTCTTTCCCACAATCAGGACATTTGATTAATGACATATTTGTTGTTGACCTTATAATTAATTCCCAAAATAATTTAAATATTGTCGCATTCTCGGAATTGCCATTTGAGCTTCCTTATGACCTTGTTCAGCTGCTGCATTATACCATTTTGCAGCTTCTTTATAATCAATGGAAACTCCACCCCATCCATGTTCATAGGCTGTTCCCACTTCATATTGAGCATCTTTTTGTCCTTGTTCAGCAGCCATTTTAAATAGTGATAGGGCCTTTCCCATATCCATATTAACAACTTCATTACCAAACTTAAAACCACAACCTAATAAGTATTGTGCTTCCCTATCTCCATCTTTTGCAGCCTCATTAAGCAAAATCAATGACTTTTCCATGTCTTTTGGAACTCCCAATCCTGCAGAATAAAGACATCCCAATTGAAATTTTGCAGATGTATCACCTTGTTTAATAGCCTTTTCTAACCATTTTATCCCTTCTTCATAGTTTTGAGCCACACCTGTTCCATAAACATACATAGCACCTAAAACCCCTTGGGCCTTTGCAAATCCTTGCTTTGCAGATTTCTCACACCAATTAAATGCCTCTTTGGCATCTTGTGGTACACCAATCCCATGCTCATATAATGTAGACATAGTTGCTTGTTCCTCTGCCCCTCCTTGCTCTGCTGCTTTACGGATAAGTTCTGCTCCTTTTTGAAGGTCTTGTGGCACACCTACCCCCATAAGATAACAATTGCCTAATGATAGTAGAGCTTTAGCATGTCCTTGTTCTGCTGCTTTTTGATACCATTTAATACCTTCTTCAACATTCTCAGTAACCCCATTCCCATTTAACAAGAAAGTGCCTAATCTTGTCTGGGCCTCGGCATTGCCTTCCTCTGCGAGTTTAACAAGTTCCTCGCAATACTCTGTAGGTACGTTTGCCTTACTCTTGGAATTGCCACTACATGATGCGAGGCAAATTACGACTACAAGCGTAAAAATTAAAATAAGAAATCTTTTCATTGCTTTTCAAATTTAATGTTGTGAATGTGGTTTAAGTCAATCGTTAAAGACTGATAGCCTGCTTTTTTCAATGCCTCAAGATAAGCAAAGAAAAAAGATGCAGCATCTTCACTTTTTCCACCTCTAAACTTACCTAACATTTGAGGTAGATTCTCATACACTAACCCATTAGCAGGAATTTCTTTAATCCCAATCTCTGTGCCGTGATAGAGTAGTGTTCCATCCTCTTGCACTTCCCAATTTCCAAAATTAGGGGTTAATACTTGGTCTTCTGTCATAACGCAATAAGTTTTAGGCATCTGCGACTCTACGATGCGGGTTGTTATTACGTTGTCAAGGCATAAAAGAAAAGCGGAGTCACCATTTGCCTATACTGCCATGTTGGGCTTGGACTCCCTTGCTACACAGAATAGGAAAGATTACTCCGCTTGGCAGTATATCGCATAAGATACGATTACACACCAAGAGAGCGTTTCCCACTTTCTGATGTAGCAATATAGGCTAATGCCTACTTAGTGAAGTGTCCAAGTTCACATGTACAGAAAAGCGAAAATGCGCTGTCTAATATGTCTGTCAAAAGCCCATTAAGGCGATGTGACGACGCAAAGATATTAAAAATTTTAAAAAAACGTTCAAGTGTCTGGAACAAACTTGATTTATGACGTTATTTTTTCTTGTTTTACGACATCTTTGTGAGACTCAAGATAACTTTTTATTTTCTAATGTGTCAAAATGTAGTCTTGTGTTCTCTTGAGGCTACATTTTCCCTCTTTGATAATAAGTAGGCTCGGAAAAAGAAAAAGTCAAATAAAACGTAAAAATACCTGTTCCAATTTTTTCGGAATGATTGGCAGCACACGGACTTGAGTACCAATAATGAGTACATTTCCTATACGAAAGCGAAGATACATTGATAACCCTAACCCCCTATCGGGTAATGGGTTGAGGCTCTTTTTTACTTGAAAAATGCTACTGAAAGTCTTACAGCAACAAGATTCGTTTTCCTCTTGAAATCAATGCAATGAAATTTGAGAGTCCTTGCACCAACCAAGAAAATCAACAATCTTTGAGAGGTCTTCAACAAAGGTTCGAGAATCTGTCAGATTTGCGCACACATCAACAAAAGAGGAAATTTCTTCGGATATTTCCTCTTTGTTATTTGTGTAGGTATTGCTTTTGTCTTGTTTTGTCATGCCTTACAGGTATAGCCAGCCGTAGTCCGATTTTATTTCTTCTTCGCTTGTAAGCATTCTCAGTGCTTCGTCGAGGCAGTCGGTGGGTAGGTTCAGTGATTGCAGTTCCGTTACATGGTGTCGTTGCTTGTCGGAAAGCATGTCGATGATAGCTTGCTTTGCCTTTTCCATGCCCGTCTCAAAGTCTTTCTTGTTGTATTTCCCTATGCATATGTCGCACATCTTGCAATCGTCTTTGTCTTCTTCTCCAAAATATCTGAGCAACATCTTGCTTCGGCATTCATCGTCGTTAGTAGCATATTCCAGTATTTTGTTTATGCGTTCAACGTATTGCACTTTCCTTTTCTCGTAGATATCTTCGCCGATTATCAGTTTTTCGCTTTCAATCCTGTCGCGCTTATAGGTTATGGAAGGATTGTCGCGTCGTGGAACAAAACGTATGATGTGTTGGTTTGCAAGGTTTTTCAGTGTCGTGTAGACCTGTTGCCTGCTCATGTTTGCCTTCATGGCTATGAAAGCCTCGTCTATGTAGGCGAAATCTACAAACAGTCCGCCGTAGTTGCGCAAGAGAATGTTGATGACATCCTCTTCATATTTGTTTACGTTCTTCAGTCTGTACAGGTCTTCTCTCGACAGTAAGAACATCACCCTTGAGCGGTTGTCGGGATTTACGTTGTATATGATGTATCCAGCCTGCTCCAGTATCTCGAGCGACCTATGTACTGTATTGGGGAAATAGTTGTAGACGTGTGAGAACTTGTCGATGTCGAAGTTCACAGAGTAACCCTTTCCGCTGTATATGCCCACCTGATAGAAATAAGCCAGATGGTCGTATATGTCTCTTATTGTTTCCTTTTTTGGAAAATTGTCATAGGTACGTCTTTTCAGTTTGCTCTTGTCTCCGTTGTTGTAAAGCATCACGGCGTATGACTTCTGTCCGTTTCTTCCTGCTCGTCCAGCCTCCTGAAAGTATTCCTCTATCGAGTCTGGCAGGTCGATGTGTATCACTACTTTCACGTCTGGCTTGTCTATTCCCATGCCGAAAGCATTGGTCGCCACCATCACCCTCACGTCGTCGTTCTGCCAGTCCTCCTGTCTTTGGTCTTTCACTGCATTGTCGAGTCCTGCATGGAAGAATGTCGCGCTGATGCCGTTGCTTTCGAGCAGTTCGGCAATCTCTTTTGTTCGCTTGCGACTTCTCACATATACTATTGCCGAACCACTGACAGAGTTGAGTATATGTATCATCTCTCCCAGCTTGTCTTCGGTATTGCGTACGATGTAGGCGAGGTTGTCTCGGCGGAAACTCATGCTGAACACACATTCCTTTCTGAAGGAAAGTTGTTTCTGTATGTCGTCAACAACGGCAGGGGTAGCCGTAGCCGTCAGTGCCAGTATCGGTGCATTGGGGTGTATCTTCCTTATTTCTGATATCTCGAGGTATGCCGGTCTGAAGTCGTATCCCCATTGGCTTATGCAGTGTGCTTCGTCTACCGTGAAGAAGCACACCTTCGTGTGACTCAGTTTCTTCTGGAACAATGCCGATGAAAGCCTCTCCGGTGAGACGTAAAGTATCTTCACTCCTCCGTGAACGGCGTTCTCCAGAGTCTTCAGTATGTCGTCGTGCGTCATTCCCGAGTACACCGCAGCCGCCTGTATTCCTCTCATCCGCAGGTGCTGCACCTGGTCTTTCATCAGTGCTATGAGCGGCGTTACCACCACACATACTCCCTCCATAGCGATGGCAGGTATCTGGAATGTCAGCGACTTGCCACCGCCAGTGGGCATAAGTCCGAGAGTATCGTTTCCGGAACCTATGCTTTCTATTATCTGTTCTTGGATTCCCCGAAACTCAGAGTAGCCAAATGTTTTCCGAAGAATATCGTGATATGCTGACATTACTCCTCCTCTTCAGGTCGTATGTCTTCTATATGCAACTGAATGTTTCCGTGCTTGAAGGTATTGTCTTCTATCGTGTATGCTATGTCGAAGGCTCGTTTCGATTTTATGTATCGTGCCGCTCCGCTTTGTCCGAAAGCAATTCCGTTCATGACGTTGTTCGACTTCGTGTCCACCAGTTCCAGCTTGATGTGTTCCTGGCTGCGTCCTACGACCTTGCTTGTGCCGAAATCGTAGACGCCGAGCGTTGCAAACAGTGGCTTCGGGTTGCTCGGACCGAATGGCGCAAACTTCTTCAGGTCGTTGTGCATTTTCTTTGTGATGTCTCTGAAGTCGATTATTGCATCAATGTCGAGCATTGCCTCGCGCTGTTCGCTGGTGATATGTTCGTCCACATATTTCTGGAATCGCTCCCTGAACGTCTTTATGTCGTCCCATTTCAGTGTCAGTCCGGCAGCGTAGGTGTGTCCTCCGAAGTTGAGCAGCAGGTCGCGGCAGTTCTTTATGGCAGCATATACGTCGAATCCTGCAACGCTTCGCGCCGAGCCGGTGGCAAGGTTGCCGTTGCGTGTCAGCACCACTGTCGGACGGAAGTATATTTCCGTCAGTCGCGAAGCCACTATGCCAATGACGCCTTTTTTCCAGTTTTCGTCGTAGAGCACTATAGCCGACTGGTGTCTTTGGCTTTCCAGTTTCTCCACGATGTGGTTAGCCTCGTCGGTCATCTGCTTGTCAATGTCTTTGCGTTGCTCGTTGTATTCGTTTATGTGTATAGCCTTTTCCAGCGCTGACGTATAGTCCTTGTCTATCAGCAGGTCTACCGATGCCTTTCCGTTTTCCACTCGTCCCGATGCGTTTATTCTCGGTCCTATCTTGAAGATGATGTCGCTCATCGATATTTCGCGTCCGTTCAGTCCGCAGATATCGATGATTGCCTTCAGTCCCAGACTTGGGTTCTGATTCAGTTGCTTCAGCCCGTGAAAGGCGAGAATCCTGTTCTCGTCGGTTATCTGTACGAGGTCGGCGGCAATGCTGACGGCACAGAAGTCGAGCAGCGGTATGAGCCTTGCGAAAGGTATGCCGTTGTTCTTTGCAAAAGCCTGCATCAGTTTGAATCCCACTCCGCATCCGCAGAGATCCTTGAAGGGGTAGGTGTCGTCCGGTCGCTTCGGGTTGAGCACGGCAACAGCATCCGGCAGCTGTTCGTCTGGCACGTGATGGTCGCAGATTATGAAGTCGATGCCAAGTTCCTTTGCCTGTGCTATTTCGTCGATAGCCTTTATTCCGCAGTCGAGAATGATGATAAGTTTCACTCCAGTAGCCTTTGCATATTCCAGTCCTTTCTGGCTTATGCCGTATCCCTCGTCGTATCGGTCGGGAATATAGTAGTCTATGTTGGAGTAAAACTGCTGCAAAAACTTGTAAACCAATGCCACAGCCGTGCATCCGTCAACGTCGTAGTCGCCGTAAACGAGTATTCGCTCTTTTCGTCCCATAGCATCGTTCAGCCTGTCGACGGCTATGTCCATGTCCTTCATCAGAAACGGGTTGATGAGGTCGGACAGCTGTGGGCGGAAGAAGCGCTTGGCGGCTGACTCCGTCGTAATGCCACGACGAATGAGCAGTGAAGCCAAAATTGGGTTCATGTTGATTTTCTCTGCCAATTCGTTAGCTGCTTTCTGGTGCTCGGGTGTGGGTGGTTCGTATTTCCATTTAAATTGCATTTATATATTGTTTTTTGTCTTTGCGTATTTATTCAGCCCGTAAAGTTATGAAAAAAAATAATATTTTTATGTGTCAGACTAAGTTTTTTTGCAAAATTTAATATGATAAATGCTCACCGTATATATTTATGGTGGAATTAGAAATAAAAGTATTATATTTGCAGATGAATTGTCAGACTTAATAAACTATTCTTTATGAAGCAATTAGTATATAGGTTTTTCGTCGTTGCGACATTTGTCCTGTCGATGTGCGGCAATCTTCCGGCAGCTCCGACAGCCGCCGGCATTGAGGTAAAGAGTGTGTTTCAGACTACGGGGCAGGGCAATCTCCGCGATGCACTGCTGCGCATGAGCCTGAAAGGAGGCGACGATGAGTGCGTGAAGTTCAGCGAACTGACTGTTTGCATAGACGAAACGACGTGTCGGAACATAGACGAGCTGCAAGTTTACGGCACCATGTCGCCGGAATATTATGCCGAAGCCGCGCCTGCACTGCTCGGTGTAGCCAAGCCGAAGACGGGCATAGTGAGGATAAAGGCTGACAGACGGCTTGCTGCGGGCAGTTTCCGCTATCTCTGGCTGACGTGCAAGGTGAAGCAGGATGCTGCTCTCGGCGAATATATCTGTGCTGAAGTAAAGACCCTGAAAGCCTTTGCCGACGGCAGTAAGTCAAGTTTCGACCTGTCGGGAAGTTCCGGTGTGCAGGGCAGGGGAGTAAAGATTTTCAAGCAGCAGCAGTTTCTTTTCGTTCCTACGACATACGGCTGCCGTTTCTACCGCATACCAGCCATGACGACCGACCGCAACGGCAACCTCGTGGTGGCTGCCGACCGACGCTACGACAGCAACGGCGACTTGGGCGAGCATAAGATAGACGTGGTTGTCAGACGCAGCAGCGACGGTGGCAGAACGTGGACGCCGCAGCAGTTTATTGCCGTCGGCGACGGACAGAACGACGACACCTACGGCTATGGCGACGCGGCGCTGGCAACGACGGGCACGGGCAGAATAGTGTGTCTGCTCTCTGCCGGAAAAAACAATTTCTTTCGCGGCATGCACAACATCGGCATCACTTACAGCGACGATGACGGCAAGACGTGGACTGAGCCGCGAGAGCTGACTGCGCACAGGTTTACCGATGCCGTGCACGGACTTGTTGACTCGCTCGGATTCTGGAGCGTTTTCGCCACGTCGGGCAGGGGGCTTCTGATGCCCGACGGACGCATAATGTTTGCTGCCAACTGCATAGGGCAGCCAAACACATATACGATAGACTGCTATATGCTGACGTCTGCCGACAACGGCGAGTCGTGGCAGCTGGGACGGCAGTGTGCCTACAGGGCTTGCGACGAGTCGAAACTCGCCATGATGAACGACGGCTCGCTGCTTCTGTCGGTACGCCAGGACGGCAACAGGGGCTTCAACCGCAGTGGCAGCGACGGCGAATCGTGGCAGCAGCAGTGGCGCACAGCCGACATGACGGGCAACGCGTGCAATGCCGACATGATGTACTACGGTCGTGAGACCGACGGTGAGAAGGACATCATTCTGCATACTCTCATCAACGACCGCGAGCGAAAGAACCTCACGCTCTACCGAAGCACAGACAAGGGCATGACGTGGCACGAACTGATGAACATACAGCCTGGCGGGGCGGCATACTCGACGATGGTGAAACTGCCTGGCGGCGACGTTGCCATATTCTATGAAGATGATTCATACTCGGCTGACAACGGCTATCACCTCAACTTCATCGTGGTGTCGCGCGAGCAGATAACTGCCAAGTAGCGTGCGGAAGTCTGTCGGAATGTTTACAGGCTCGGCTGATACAGCAGTCGGAGTTATGTCTCAGCGTTAGCACAAAGGGCATGGTTGCGGTTAGCGTAAACTTTCCCTACAAAAACTGTGCCAAACTCATCAGGATTTTCTTTCGGTGCGAAAAAGTATGAAAAATTTTGACACAGAAAAACTCTCCAAATAGAATCGGAACAGCCTCTCGAACTGCAAAGTTCTGTTAAATTCCGAGTCGGCGATAACTGTTAAAATTGTCAAAGAGTATCTTTGACGCGCCTATTCGCGTATTTTGGCTTGCGAAACATTGTGTCTGAAAGCCTCAAACACTATGTTTGGCATCCTCAAACAGTGTGTTTGACAATGTCAAACATGCTCTTTGACAATTTTAACACTTGTATTTCATGCACAGAAACACTGTATTTGCAGTTAACAAACTGACAGTCAGGTGATTACAGATACTTGCGAAATACGGGCGTATTTTGCCCCTGCGATTTCGGAAACGACTTTCGCGGGCATTCTCGCGGCAGTAAACGAGCAAAGATTGATTATACTTTCACTTGCCGAGCACATCGCGAAAGTTTGCGCAAAAGTTAAGACTATAGTTAAAGTTAACGTTAAAAAAAAGACCGACATTTCTGCCGGTCCTTTGCATTTTGCCTTGTGCAGGCATATTTTTAGATACCCAGTTTCTTGCGGATGTCAGCAGGAATGGCTTTCTTGTTGACCATGTAGTCCATTGTGTTGGCAGCAATGAAGTTCTTGGTCATATACCATATACCTTTGTATGCACCTGTCTCTCCCCAAGAGTTCTTAACCATGTAGTATTCTTTGCCATACTGGTCTTTAGCGATACCGTAGATAAGCATTCCGTGATCGTCAGTCAGTTCCCAGTTGTCGAAACGCTCCTGACGCTGTGCCTGTGTAGGAACAACTTCCGGCACCTTGCATCCGAGAGAGTCGATGAGGTTGGTCTTCTGAGTGCGCGAGAGCTTGAGCCAGCGAGCCATGTCGCTGCCAGCGAGGCTCTGTGCAGCCTTTCCGTCAATCATGTAAGCCAGACCGTTGCGTGTGAAGCCTTCCTCAGAAACGTCGCCACCCCATGCTACGGTGTAGCCCTGCTCTACTGCGTTGTCGATGATGCGCATCATTTCGTCCATAGGAACGTTGTATGACAGTTCGAAGCGCCAGTTGTCCTGTACTTCAACAGGGAACGCTGTGTAGAACGGATGGTGTGTGTAAGAAGTGATAGAAACATAGTCGTCGAGGTCGATGCCGAGTGATTTCACGAACGACTGCGGTGTGTATGTCCTTCCTTCGTATGTGAACTGCTCCGGACACTTGCCCAGATAAGCATCGAGAATGCCCTGCAGACCTGGCTTCCACTGTGTAGAAATCTTCTGTGCGCTGTTCTTTGCGATAGCGTTAACGTATGGTTCCATCAGCGAGAAGAACTCGTTGAAGTTGTTCAGAGAGTCGCCGTAGAGGCTGCCTGGGAATGGCATGGCGTCCTCAGGACAGATACCGTAGTGCTTCAGCACATAGTGAACGTCAGAAGCTGCGCCACCCTGTGAGAACTGGCAGTCGCCATGATAGCGTACAACCTGAATGGCACGGTCCATGTAGTCCTTGTTGGCAACGAATGATTCGCACAGGTCGTAAGTCTTGCCGGTTGCCTTCAGAATCTCTGCTTCGAAGAAAGAGAGAGTTGAATAAGCCCAGCACGTACCCGAACGATTCTGGTCTTTGATACTTGTGATTGGGTTCTCCTTGATCACTGTGAAAACAGGCTTGTTGCTGTTTTTAGCAGCAGTCTTTTTCTTAGCAGCGCTCGCATTGATAGTGAAAACGGCGAGCAGAGCCAATACTAATACTTTTTTCATTTTTCTTTAGGTTTTAATTTATTTGATATTTAAAGTGTTTTCAGCCATGAAAGCCTCCATCTCGGCAGGGTGGTAAGGTATGCGGTCCTTGCCGATGAAGCGGCATCCGTCGTCGGTAATAAGCACGTCGTCCTCTATGCGAATGCCTCCGAAATCCTTGTACTGCTCAATCTTGTCGAAGCAGAGGAAGTCCTTGCAGTGTCCGTTCGCCTTCCAGTCGTCGATAAGGTCGGGAATGAAATATATTCCAGGCTCGTCTGTAACGACAAAACCTTTCTCCAGACGGCGTCCCATGCGCAGTGCGTTGGTGCCAAACTGCTCGAGGTTGGGTCTCGTTTCCTCGTCGAAGCCTACGTAGCGCTGGTCGAATCCCTCCATGTCGTGTACGTCCATGCCCATCATGTGTCCCAGTCCGTGAGGCAGGAACATGGCATGTGCGCCGGCACGCAGAGCCTCGTCGGTGTCGCCCTTCATCAGTCCGAGCTCCTTCAGACGCTCGGTCATCAGACGGCATACGGCAAAGTGAACGTCCATATACTTCACGCCAGGCTTTGCAACGTCGAGAACGTAGTCGTGGCAGTCTTCAACGATAGAGTAGATTTCCAGCTGTCGCTGAGTGAACTTGCCGTTTACAGGATATGTACGCGTATTGTCCGAGCAGTAGTGGTTAATTGTTTCAGCACCACAGTCGCACAGCGCGAGCTTTCCGTCTTCCAGTACCGACATCTTCGGGTTGCCGTGCATTATCTCGCCGTGCTGTGTGAAAATAGTGGCGAAACTTGGCATTGCACCGTAAGAGTAGGCTATGCCGTCAACCTGTCCGCCTATGTATTTCTCTGTCAGACCCGGACGCGTCAGTCGCATCGCCGTAGTGTGCATCTTGTAGCCGATGACAGCCGCACGCTCCAGCTCTTCTATTTCCTGCTGCTCTTTCACCGAGCGCATCTTTATGACGCTCATGATGAGGTCCATCGATGCTGCCTCCTTCTGCTTTGAAGGATGGATGCCGAGCAGGTCCATAATCTGTATTTTTATGTCGTGGCGGTATGGCGGCAGGAAATGAATGCGTCGTCCCTGCTTCTTAGCCTCGTCGCACAGCACCTGCAAGTGTGCCATAGGCGCAGTGCGCTCGATGCCCACCTGTCGTGCCATGTCGGCTACGCTGTCGACAGATCCATACCATACGATGTCTTCTATGTCGATGTCGTTGCCTATGAGCATGTCGCAGTTGTTGTCAACGTCTATGATGCCGACCAGTCCGTCGCGCTTCTGTCCGAAGTAATAGAGGAACGATGAGTCCTGACGGAACGGGTAATAGGCGTTGGCAGGATAGTTACATGGCGACTCGTTGTTGCCGAAAATAAGTATCAGACCGTCTTTCACGAGCTTCTTCAACTCGTCGCGACGGCGTATGTATGTATCTTTGCTAAACATAGTTGTTATGATTGTTGTGTTTTCTAAATTGGTTACAAAGATACAATTTTACTTTGTAACAGAAACAAATAGTGTAATGTTTTTATGCAATATTAAGAAAATATGTGCAGAAAGTTGTTATTTCGTACACAATATGTCAATTATACGGAGTCTTGTAACACGTAAAACCAATGACAGCGCATAAATGGATGAAATGCCGGTAATATGCCGCTGAAAACATAGTCATACCATGTGAATAACAGTTAAATACGCTCACTTTGGGTAAAAAAATGTAAAAATATTTGCAAAATAATATCCTTTTGACTTACATTTGCAGTGTTCTATTTAAGTAGTACACATAATCGGAAGCACAAAACATCAACAATATTAATAATAATAGGAGGCAACAGTATGATAAAAGTAAGCAACGTAAATTATCATTATGCAGGTTCTCGACACAAGGTGTTTGAGAATTTCAGCGTCGAACTGACCGAAAACCGTATCTACGGACTATTGGGCAAGAACGGAACGGGCAAGTCGACGTTGCTCTATCTTATCTGTGGGCTGCTGCATCAGCAGAGCGGAAAGATAGAGGTAGACGGCATGGAGTCGCGAAAGAGAAATCCCAATATGCTCGAAAACATATTCTTCGTGCCGGAAGAGTTTGATTTGCCATCAATAACACTGGCAGAATATGTGAAACTATACTCTAAATTCTATCCTCGTTTCTCGCAGGAAGTGCTCGACAGTTGCCTTCGCGACTTCGACCTTCCTTTGTCGCTGAAGCTGAACGCGCTGTCGATGGGTCAGCGCAAGAAAGTGTTTGTCAGTTTCGCGCTTGCTGCCGGAACGCGCTATTTGTTTATGGATGAACCAACAAACGGGCTCGACATACCGTCGAAGGCACAGTTCCGACGTGTCGTGGCTAACAATATGACCGACGAGCGCACGCTGATAGTATCGACACATCAAGTGCACGACATCGAGCAACTGCTCGAACACATATTGATATTAGACCATTCCAGCCTGCTGGTCAATGCTTCCGTAGCAGACATCACCGACAAATATTGCTTCGATTTCCGTTCGCCGCAGGAGATGACCGACGATGTTCTGTATGCCGAGCCTACCCTTCAGGGCAACGCAACGATAAGCCGACGCAATAAAGGCAACGATGAAACGAAGTTCAATCTCGAACTGTTTTTCAACGCAGCAGTAACAGGCAAACTGCAATAGACAACCAATATGTTTAACGTATAATAATAACAAGATAGTTATGGATACATTCAATTTCAACAGGTTTTGGCTGACGCTAAAGACACTTGTCGTTTCGGAAAGGAAACGACATATACGTACTATTCTCATATCATTTGTTTCCATCATGTGTTTCTTTTCTATCCCGCCAATAAGCGTATGGAATGCCGGAAACATTAGTGATACTACGTACATTTACCTGACGTGGTACGGTTTTATATCGTTCTTCTTCGTTATGATGCTCTCGGTTGCACCGAGTCTTATAATGTGGGGATACGACCGCAAGGAGCAGAGAATAACACATTTCATACTGCCTGCTTCGCGACTGGAAAAGTTCATTGCGCTGGTATGCGTAAGCATAGTAGTAAACTTTGCATGCTATTTCATAGGAGTACTCCTGGCTGATATCATGCAGTGGCTGATACTAACTGTATCTGGTGTCGACAATCCGCAACTGGTAATGGCGGAGTTTTTCAGGAACGGAAGAGAATACCAGATTTCTGGAACTTACGTAAGTACAGTTTCGGCAATACTGTTTTCTGTGTCTTTTCTGTTGTGCAGCATGTCGATATACCTGCTCGGAGGCGTGTTCTTCCGCCGCTATTCATGGCTTTTCACGTCAATGGCGGTATTCTTTATTTTTATATTTATTATGTTTGCAGATGGCAAATCATACATCAACGAAGAGCAATTAATGTCGCCGATAGATATCATGAATATGATAACAGCTATAATGTTCGCTGTTGCATGCCTGAACGTGTGGCTCTCTTATAGGCTTTACAGCCGTCTGCAAGTTATAAACAATAAATGGATAAACATATAAACAACAATGAAAAAGGTAATTATAATGGCATTGGCAGCAGTAGTTATGACAACCATGACGTCCTGCCATATCGAAAAACAAGACAACAACATTAAGCTGTTGACCCGCAACGTAGAGACGATGGACTTCCACAGCATAAGTCTTTTAGGCAGTTGCGACGTGAAATTCACACAGGGCGACAGCATCAGCATTCGTGTAGAGGCTACAGAAAAGCGAATGGACAACATCGTAGTTGAGTCTGACGGCGAAACGCTTACAATTAAAAATAAGGACGACGATAAAGCAATAAACACTGCAAACAATAAAAACAAGAAGAAAGTTGTTTCCTTATTTGACAATACTGGAGCAGCTACCGTATATATAACGGCACCATCTCTCGATGCCGTTGCTATCTATGGCGCCGGCGATTTCGAATGCAAAGACTATTTAAAGACCGACCAACTGACCCTCAGCGTTATTGGAAGTGGCGACATAGACATCGATAATCTCGATGCAGATATGCTGAATGTAAGTATAATGGGTGCCGGCGATGTTGTGCTGAATATGAAAAATGTCAGCGAAACACGTGCCGACATAAGCGGAAGCGGAGATGTGGCAATGTATTGCACCAACTGCAACCTCGCCATTGTCAACATTTCGGGCGTTGGCGACGTACTTATCAAGGGCGACATGAAAGATGTCAATAAGACCATTTCGGGCGTTGGAGAAGTAAAAATAAAATAATTATGCCTATGACATTCAACAATGATAAAGCCATTTACCTGCAAATGTGCGACCGACTGTGCGACGAAATACTTGCCGGGCGCTATAAAGACGACGAGCGCATACCGAGCATACGCGAATATGCCGTGATGTTGCAGGTTAACAGCAACACGGCAGTGAAGGCTTACGAGCAGCTGGCGCGCAGCGGTATCATATACAACAAGCGCGGACTTGGCTACTTCGTAACCGAAGGAGCACGCCTACAGATACTTGAATCACGCCGTCAGGACTTTGTCAGCTCGGCTATGCCTGAGTTCATCCGACAGATGAAACTGCTTGATGTCGGTATCGACGACTTCATCGCCATGTATCATCAGCATAATCAGGAATAATGCAAGGAAATCCCAATTCCATGTAGTTTTTTCCTGCCAGACTGTGTCTAATGTGTACGATACATGCGAAGATGACGGCATGAAGTAATAAAAACTTATATTAAACCTCTATATCATTCAATTTCTTTGTCAAGTCTGCCGATGCGAGATGCACCGGTGGACTTTTTTCGTTGCTGCTGCTTGCAAGTCTGTTCTTAGCCGTTTTTATGCCAGCAGATACCAATAAAACCACACAGCATTATTACAAATAATGAAAAAAGGAGCAGTTTAGCAGTAAAAAAGAAATAATCTTTTTGCCGGACTATTGTTTTTTGACTAACTTTGCAGACTGTAAACCAATTCAATAATAATTACTGACATAATGAAAAAGACAATTCTTTTCGTATTGATGCTGACCATGACCGTAGCCTTTGTTTCGTGCGGTGGCAAGAAACGCAGCGACATACTCGCGGAGTCGGGAGAAAACGCGGCTGTGGACAGTGCTTCGACTATCAAGCCTAAGTATGCCAAAGGATTCAAAGTGCGCTATACCAGCGACGGCGTGCGGCTTGTCGACGTTGCCGACCCGCAGAAAGACAAGGACAAGATGCCGGCAACATACCACTTTGCGCTGGTGGATAAAGACAAGCCTGCTGTCATTCCTGAGGGCTATCTGAAGATAGAAGTTCCGATAGAGCGTACCATCGTAATGACCATGTTGCAGCTGTCAAACTTCACGGCTATTGATGCTTGCGACGTGATAAAAGGCATCACGGGCACGAAAAACCTGTTCGACAAAGACATAAAGGCACGCGTTGAGAAGGGCGACATAGTGAAGATTGGCAAGGAAGGCAACTTCGACACCGAGCTGATAATGGCTGCCCAGCCCGACGTGATATTCATTTCGCCGTTCAAGCGCGGCGGCTACGATGCCATAAAGGAAACCGGCATAACGCTAATACCGCATCTCGGATACAAGGAACTCGACCCTCTGGGACAGGCTGAGTGGATAAAATACATAGCAATGTTCGTAGGCAAGGAAGCCGAAGCCAACAAACTGTTCAGTGAGATAGAGCAGCGCTATCTGTCGCTGAAGGAAAAGGCAGCACAGGCGAAGAGTCGTCCGACGGTGTTCAGCGGTGAGATGCACGGCGGAAACTGGTTTGCCGTAGGAGGCAAGAACTATCTTGCCCAGATATTCCGCGATGCCGGTGCGGAGTATGTGCTGAAAGACAACAACACCGGCGGCGTGCCCATAGAATACGAGAAGATGTATGCCACTGCTGCAAAGGCTGACTACTGGCGCATACTCAACAGCTATCCGGGCAGTTTCTCATACGAGGCGCTGAAGGCGTCGGAGCCCCGTAACGCTTTGTTCAAGGCTTTCAAGGAGCGCCATGTCATATATTGCAACATGAAGGAAACACCCTACTACGAGTTGTCGCCTGTTCATCCTGACGTCGTACTGGCTGACCTCATAGCGATTTTCCATCCCGAACTGATGCCGAAAGACTATAAGCCACAGTTCTATAAACTGCTGAAATAAGAACAATGAGGAAAGTTGCTACCGTTCCATACATGCTTATTCTCACTGCAGCCATAGCGCTGCTGTTCATGCTCAACCTGCTGCTCGGCACGGTAAGGATACCTTTCGCAAGTGTGTTCCATATTCTCATGAACGACGGCAGCGAGAGCGAGATATGGTATAACATTATATGGAGTTCGCGCGTGCCACAGTGTCTGACGGCGCTGATGGCAGGAGCGGCGCTCGCCGTCAGTGGCTTGCAGATGCAGACCGTCTTCCGCAATCCGCTGGCAGGACCTTCCGTGCTCGGCATTTCCAATGGTGCAGCGCTCGGAGTGGCGTTTGTCGTACTGCTGTCGGGAACACTCGGCGGCGTAACCCTCAGCCGTCTGGGATACATCGGCGATGCTGCCATCTCGATAGCAGCCGTCATCGGCTCGCTTGCAGTCATGGCGCTGATAGTCTTTGTCTCGCAGCGGGTGAAAGGAAACGTAACACTGCTCATCATAGGCGTTATGATAGGCTATGTAGCCAACGCCGTCATAGGCGTGCTGAAATTCTTTTCGGCAGAAGAAGACATCAAGGCTTACGTCGTCTGGGGGCTCGGAACATTCTCTCGTGTGTCGGGCGACCAGATGCTGCTGTTCTGTGTCATGACGCTCATTCTGCTCATGCTCAGCATGCTGCTCGTAAAGACTATGAACCTGCTGTTGCTCGGCGACGGCTATGCACGCAACTTGGGACTCAATATCCGTCGTGCGCGTCTGCTCGTGATAAGCAGTTCCGGACTGCTCGTGGCTATCGTTACAGCCTATTGCGGACCGATAATGTTTATCGGGCTTGCCGTTCCCCATCTTGCCAGAGCCCTGTTCCGTACGAGCGACCACCGCATACTCATGCCTGCCACGCTGCTGCTCGGAGGCGCGTTGGCACTGCTGTGCAACATCATTGCCCGCATGCCGGGCTTCGAGGGAGCACTGCCTGTCAATTCCGTTACAGCACTGGTGGGAGCGCCTGTCATAGCGTCGGTACTGTTCCGCAGGCGGAAGGACGACACCCACGAGTAGACGTGGCGGTCTGCCTTAATGTCAGCACCGGCGGGAATGGCATGCTTTTTGCAGGAGAAACTATATAACCAATTAATATTAATACAATTATGAACGAAAGAGATCTTAACCGAATGATTGACGAGCGCGAAGCCGTAGTAGAAATGGCGTTCCCCGCTCTGATGAGAAAAGTTTACCTGTGGATGACTCTGGCACTGGCTATCACGGGCTTCACAGCCTATCTCGTAGCCAACAGCTTTGCCTTTTGGAGCTTCATGGCTGAGCACTCATGGATGATGATAGCGCTCGTGGTTGCCGAGTTGGCACTCGTGTTTACCATCAGCGCACGCATCAACCGCCTGTCGCTCAACACGGCGACGCTGCTGTTTGGAGCCTATTCCGTGCTCAACGGACTGACACTCGCGCCGATATTCATGGCATACACGCAGACATCCATCACGCGTGTGTTCTTCATAACGGCGGCTACGTTTGCCGTAACGGCATTCATCGGATACACTACGCGCCGAAACCTGTCGTCGATGGGAAAAATACTCATCATGGCGCTTGTCGGACTGATAATAGCATCGGTAGTAAACATCTTCCTGAAGAGCACAGGCTTCGAGCTCATACTCAGCTATATCGGCGTGCTGCTGTTTGTCGGACTGACAGCGTGGGACGCGCAGAAGATAAAAATCATGCTCGCCGAGTGTGAGGCGCCCGACGAAGAAGCGCACAAGATAGCGCTGCTCGGCTCGCTGTCGCTGTATCTCGACTTCGTAAACCTCTTCATCTATCTGCTGCGCATATTCGGAAACAGAGAGTAAAAGTGTAACTACAGCTGAACAAAATGAAACAGAAAAACAGCCGTATAGAAACGCTTAAGATGCTCATCTCAAGCCGTCAGCTGCGCTCGCAGGAAGAAGTGCTCAACGCACTCATAAAGGAGGGGCATCACATCACGCAGGCTACGCTCAGCCGCGACCTCAAGCAGCTGAAGATAGCAAAGGCTGCCGCACCCGACGGAAGGTATATATACGTACTGCCTAACGACACCATGTACCGGCGCACGAGCAGCCAAAAGACTGCCGCTGACATGATGCAGACCTCAGGGATGCTGTCGCTGAAGTTTACGGGCAACATGGGAGTCATCAGGACTAAACCCGGATACGCCAGCATGATAGCCTACAACATCGACAACCACGACTGTCCCGCCATTCTCGGCACCATAGCCGGCGACGACACGATATTCATAGCCGTAGCCGAAGGCGAAACGCACGACAACGTGAGGCAGCAGCTGGCACAAATACTGCCGGAACTAACAGTAACAAAATAAGACACATGCAACAGACATTCATCTATGAAATCTGCGGATGGTTAGCCAGCATCGGCATGGTGCTCGGCTACCTGCCGCAAGCCGTAAAGACAATACGCACGCGAAACACAGAAGGAATAGCACTGCCCACATTCCTCATGATGGGCATAGGAGCATTCTGCTTCATGCTGCAAGGCATACTACACAAGCCGGACATACTCTGGTCGCTGTTCGTAACAAACCTCATCACGACAACGTGCAGTTGCATAGTCTTCGGAATAAAGGTCTACAACGACTACATAAAGAAATGATGCTGTGTGTTGGGCAGCGTGAAACTGTAGTCAGCCAGTATACATAATGATAAAGCAAAGACATACTCTGGCGGCAAACATAATTGTCGTCAGCAGTTGCCATTGTTGCAAACCAATGCAGCAGTGGCAATTTTTTTGTGCCAGAAACGCACGACGCAACAAGAAAAACACTAATCAATTTTCGCCCGTTTACCCTCGCGAGAATGCCCGCGAAAGTCGTTTCCGAAATCAAAGGGGCAAAATACGCCCGTATTTCGCGTGCATCCGCAATCACCTGACAGTCAGTTTGTTATTGCAAAATGTAAGCCTTCTGTGCAAGAAATCTATATGTTAAAAATGTCAAAGAGCATGTTTGACATTGTCAAACACACTGTTTGAGGATGCCAAACATAGTGTTTGGGACTCTCAGACACAATGTTTTGCAAGCCAAAATACGCAAATAAGCGCCTCAAACATACTCTTTGACAATTTTAACACTTGTCGCCGACCTCAGAATTAACACAATTTTGTACTTTCAGCACCTATTCCGATTCTATTTGAACGATTTTCCTCTGTCAAAATTTTTCATCATTTTTCGCCCTCAGACAAAAATCCGTTCACTTTGGCACAGTTTTTGTAGGGCAACAAAACTATCAAGCAAAAACGGCATGCAACAGCATACCGTTTCCGCAGTGATAGTTATCTATTTCCTTTTGCCCTGTTATGTGTCTTGCAAAGCATTTGGCAGTTGTCCATGCTCGTTGCTCCGCCCTTGCTCCATGCAGCAACGTGGTCGGCATCCATTTCCTCCAGTTTCCAGATGCGCTGGCGGTTGGCATCGTGCCCGATAGCGCAATAAGGGCAGTTGCTAATACCTTCAGCCTTTGCCTTATCGGTCTGTTTCTGATATACCTTGCGCATGGTAGGTTTGTCAAACAGGCGCACGTTCAGCAGTTTTGTGTCTTGACATCCGCCGAGTACATACTCGAAAATGCCTCGTCTGTTGCTAACAAAGTCGTCGTGCATAAGTTTCCTGACTTCTTCCTGCAACATTTTAGGATTGTAGGCATTCTTGTGGAAACGCTCATAAAGTTCGCCCCAGTTCAATCCTTTCATTTCCGGATAGACATCATTAAACTTACTTTCAATCCACTCAATGACAGTATTGAAGTAGGTCTTTATCTCGTCAATGTTTGTGTCGCGACGATGCGCGCTCATGTAGGCACTGACCTTGTCCTTAGCCTCCATGCCTTGGCTAACCCATTCCAGAGCCGTAGCAAGAAAATCCTGCCGTTTGGCTGTTCCGTTGATATACGTTTCCCATATCTGCACGCGCGAATTGCGAGAGTTGCTGAACTCCGCCTTGCAGAGAGTAACAAACGGTCCGCTGAAAACAGCATTCAGTTCTTCCTGCTGATTGAGAGGTATGCCTGCAATATTTATAGTCTTAAACCATTCCTTTATTTCTCCCTCCGCATTCTCGCCTTCGCCCTCGCAGATGTAGACCAGCAGTTTCGTGTCGAGAACAGTGCGTTGTTTGCCCTCGTCGAGACCATCGAAGATTTGTTCCAGGTCGTTTATCTTCACGGCAAACTTGTTGCGCAGAAAGCGACCAAGCGAAGTAATGCGCTGCTGACCGTCGAGCACCTCCAGCCGTCCATCATCCGTTCTGTTAAAGTAAAGCAGACCGAGCGGATAGCCTTTCAACACAGAATCTATGACAGCAACATCCCTTTTGCCGTCGGCATAGATGTAGTTGCGCTGATATTCAGGCTGAATAGTCAACTGACCAGCCAAGCCATAGAGACCTTTGCCCTCAAGTTCGTTATACTCAAAACCCTCGCAAATTTCAGATACCGTAAATGTCTTAAATTCTGTCTTCATAGTCTATTGCTTTTTATAGTTTTTTTATAAATATTCTTTTAAAAGCAGCTTTACCATTTACTAAACAAGACTTTGAACCTCCCTGCCAAACTCCGCCAGAATAACCAGTTCCATTATCTTCCCCCATTCCTATAATTTTGAATTGTTCAGGACAAAATTTGTCCATAAAAGAAATCGGCACCCCCATAATGCCAGTGTAGTCATTTGGGATTGCGTCGGTATATGGAATCTCAATAGCATCATAATTATCGTAATGCTCATAGCATTTATTCTCGCGAATAGACTTATGTTTGCTATACTTAAAGTTCTCAGCCATAGTCATAAGTTGAAGCGGCTGATGTCGCCTTCCATGATCTATATTGGTGTACCAACAAGAGTTTCCCAATCTTGTGTAGTCCCCAACATATCCTAAGCGCTCCGCCTTTTTCTTGTCGCTTTCCTTTACAACAGTCCCCTCAGGCACTCCAAAGACCATGTCAGTAACAAAGCCTGTAGCCCCAAGCCATATCATATTGTTTTTAATTAGCGGGAACACCTCCTTATATGTAATGGCATTCATATTGCCAATAATGATGAATTGCTTTTCAGACTCCATGAGCCAGGCAACAAATTCGCGGAACAGCGAAAACGGAGGATTAGTAACTATAATGTCAGCCTCGTTGCGCAGTTTGCGTATCTCCTTACTGCGGAAATCGCCGTCACCTTCAAGATACTGCCACTGCAAATCCTCTATGTTTACACGATTGTCCCCCGACACATCATGCTCAAGTACGAATATCTTGCCATTAGTCTTGCTTTTGTCTATATTGTAATATGGTTGCGAGGTTTCAAACAAAGTCGGTTGAAAAGCCGTTTTATATTTCTTGCTTTCATGTGCATAACTCGTAGAAATAAGTTTTTTCAAGCCTAAAAGTTCAAAGTTTTGCGCAAAGAACTTAGTGAAGTTACTCCATTCAGGGTCGTCGCAAGGCAGCAGCACCGTCTTTCCACGAAAAACATCAGGATTAAAGTCCAGATAGGCATTTATTTCCTTCTGGATGTCAGGATATTGCGTATAGAACTCGTCGTTCCTCGCAGCCTTAGCATTAGATAGATTTTTGTTAGCCATAGTTTTGCGATTGATAGTTTAAAGTCAGTTTTTGCATCAACTATCAATCGCCAACGCGCATAAAGAAAAGCGTGACACATTTCTTATTGCGTTAAGCACGGGGCGGCCTCGGAGCAGAACCCCGGAATCTCTATAAGAATGCATCACGCCTTATGGCGCATGCATCGCTAAATAGAGATTACGAGGGCATTCCAATACTAGAGTGCCGCCGTCACTATTACAATTTCGTGCTTGTTATTCCAAATATGAGTTTCCGAGGCTCTTGGCTTAACGCGAAATAATAGCGAATGCTTTTATTTATGTCGGGATTTCTCCCCCGATTTGACTACAAAGATACATAAAATAATTTATAGTCAAACAAGATTAAGGCAAAAAATACTGCAAAGCATGGAAATGTTTAGGTTTTTTTGAAGCAAAGACTGTAATATAAAGCAAAATCCAAATAGAAACATTGCGTTTCTATTTGGATTTATATGTTGGTTTCTGTTTCTGTACTGTTGTTTATTATTTCAGTACGCCGAGTTCCTTGCCTACCTTTATGAATGCTGCGATGCAGCGGTCGAGCTGTTCGCGGTTGTGTCCGGCAGAGATTTGTACTCGGATGCGTGCCTGCTCCTTCGGTACTACTGGGTAGTAGAAGCCTGTAACGTAGATGCCTTCTTCCTGCATCTTGGCTGCATATACCTGCGACAGTTTAGCGTCGTAGAGCATAACAGCGCAGATGGCGCTCTGTGTCGGCTTGATGTCGAAGCCTGCTGCCATCATCTTGTCGCGGAAATAGTTTACGTTTTCTACGAGGCGGTCGTGTATCTCGTTGCTTTCTTTCAGCATCTTGAATACTTCGAGCGATGCTCCGATGATGGAAGGTGCGAGCGAGTTAGAGAACAGGTATGGGCGGCTGCGCTGACGCAGAAGGTCGATGATTTCCTTGCGACCAGTCGTAAATCCTCCGAGTGCACCGCCGAAAGACTTGCCGAGCGTGCCTGTGTAGATGTCTACGCGTCCGTATGTGTTGTAGAATTCGCTTACGCCGTGTCCTGTAGGACCAACGACACCGGCAGAGTGGCTCTCGTCTACCATTACGAGGGCGTCGTATTTCTCAGCGAGGTCGCATATCTTGTCCATAGGTGCCACGTTTCCGTCCATAGAGAACACACCGTCGGTTACGATGATGCGGAAACGCTGTGCCTGTGCTTCCTGCAGGCATTTCTCCAGTTCTGCCATGTCGGCGTTGGCATAGCGGTAGCGCTTAGCCTTGCAGAGGCGTACGCCGTCGATGATAGATGCGTGGTTGAGCGCATCGCTGATGATGGCATCTTCCTCTGTGAACAGTGGCTCGAACACGCCGCCGTTGGCATCGAAGCATGCAGCATAGAGGATTGTGTCTTCGGTCTTGAAGTAGTCGGAGATGGCAGCTTCGAGTTCCTTGTGCGTGTCCTGTGTACCGCAGATGAAGCGTACTGACGACATGCCGAAGCCGCGCTTGTCCATCATCTTCTTTGCACCCTCGATGAGGCGTGGATGGTTAGACAAGCCGAGATAGTTGTTGGCGCAGAAGTTGAGCACTTCCTTGCCCTTTACCTGAATGGCTGCACTCTGTGGACTTTCGATAAGACGCTCCTCCTTGTAGAGGCCGGCATCTTTGATTTCTTGCAATGTCTTTGCAAGATGCTCTTTCATTTTTCCGTACATAGTTGTTTTTTATTAGTTTATGATGTTATGTCTTTCGTTTTCGTTTTTCGCAATTATGTTCTTACACTTCAACGTATTACGGAGTGCAAAATAAGTGATAATTTTCGAGAAATGCTTTTTTTCTTGCCGATATTTTCCATAAAACGCATAGATTTTTAATTTTTTTATACTTGGCAGGTTGTTTATGTGGAAAAAAAACAGTTATTTTGCAGTTCGTAAGAATAAACATCAAAAACAAATAGTAATGAAAAACATTTTAGTTATTGGCTCAACGGGTCAGATAGGCTCGGAACTTACAATGGAACTTCGTCGTCGCTACGGCAACGACCATGTTATTGCCGGCTACATCACAGGCGCAGAACCAAAGGGCGAACTTCTGGAAAGCGGTCCTTCGGCTTTGGCTGACGTAACTAACGGCGAAATGATAGCCGAAGTTGTAAAGAAATACAACGTTGACGCTATCTACAACCTTGCAGCGCTGCTGTCTGTAGTGGCAGAGTCGAAGCCAAGACTCGCATGGAAGATAGGTATCGACGGACTGTGGAACATTCTGGAAGTTGCACGCGAGAACAACTGCAAGGTGTTTACTCCAAGTTCTATCGGCTCGTTCGGACACAGCACTCCGCACGACCCGACACCACAGGACACTGTGCAGCGTCCGCAGACAATCTACGGTGTGTCGAAGGTTACGACAGAGTTGCTTTCTGACTACTATCAGAAGAAGTATGGCACAGACACTCGCTCGGTGCGCTTCCCGGGCATCATATCATACATAACACCTCCGGGTGGCGGCACTACTGACTATGCAGTAGACATCTACTACTCTGCTGTTCGCGGCGAGAAGTTCACATGCCCTATAAAGAAAGGTACGCTGATGGACATGATGTACATGCCTGACGCGCTCAACGCTGCCATCACGCTGATGGAGGCTGACGGCTCAAGACTCATACACCACAATGGTTTCAACGTTGCGTCTATGAGCTTCGACCCTGAAACAATATACAGCGAGATAAAGAAGCACAAGCCAGACTTCGAGATGGTTTACGACGTAGACCCTCTGAAGCAGAGCATCGCAGAGAGCTGGCCAGACCGCATGGACGACAGCTGCGCACGCAACGAGTGGGACTGGAAGCCACAGTACGACCTGTCGGCAATGACTAAGGACATGCTCGAAAAGCTGTCTGAACGTCTGCTGAAATAATATATAATTAGGAAAAACGTGTCTCGGCACAAGTGTGCAGGGGCATGCGAAAACAAATTCAACTGATTGTTTTCATTAAAAGAGCACTTTGGGCGGAGAATTTTTATTCTCCGCTTTTTCTTTGTTGCCAGATATTTCCATTGTCGTCTATGAGCAGAATGTCGAGCCTGCACGACGGTGCTGCAGGCTGACAGACGGCACGGCAATGGCTGATGACAGTGTCGGCAAAGGATTGCAGCAGATGCTCCGGCACTCTGTCCCACAGTTCACGTGCAAGCGTAATGTCTTTCATGCTGTCTATGGCAGCTTCGTCGCAGCCAGCCTCGCGCAGCATACCGAAGACAAAATCCTTGTCCATGACGACTTTCTTGCTGTGAGTGTCGAGGTTTCCGGCTGCCAGTTTGACTGCTTTGCCAAGCATAACGCCAAGCGTGATGCACCCAAACTTCAGTTCTTCTGCTATTTCCAGAGTCTTGCCTATGAAGTTGCCATACTCTACGAATGCCTGTTGAGGCAGTTCCGAAAACCAGTCTTTCAGGTATCGCTCGCTTTTGGCTCCGCTGTTTATCACAACATGCTGAGGACTGCCAGCCTTAGCCACCATCATACAGCGACGAATGGAGTCAACGAAAGCGTCTTCGGAAAAGGGCTTGATGATGCCGCTGACACCTACGATGCTAATGCCGCCAGTTATTCCAAGTCGCGGATTGAATGTCCGTTTGGCTATGTCCTCGCCCTCAGGCACACTGATAGTAATGCTCAGATGTCCCGAATAGTCGGGCACATTGTCAAGCAATAACTGTATGTTGTCGTAAATCATCTGTCGCGGCACTTTGTTGATGGCTGCTTCGCCAACTGGAACATCGAACCCAGGCAATGTAACGGTGCCTACGCCTTTGCCGCCAGCGATGGAAAACTTATCTGAAAGTTGCACTTCGGCGCGTATCTCTATGCCGTTGGTAACGTCGGGGTCGTCGCCACTTTCCTTGATGGTGTAGGCATAGTTGTCGGAATAATGGACTCCTACGTCTATCGTTTCGCTGTTTGGCAGCACGACAGGCACTTTCTCCGGACGCCTGCCGAACAGTTTGCGCGTGGCATCAGCCACAGCCGCTGCCGTAGAATATGTGCCTGTGGTTAGTCCGCTACGCAGTGGATAGAACTCTGGCAGCAGCTTCTCTACCATGCGTCGCATGCCGTGCTCGCCATTGACGCAATGGAAAATATCAGGTGTGGCAGGTTTTTTCAGTGCAATGATGTTTATACCCAGTTGCCGCGCAGCTTCGGTCTTCTTCAGAAAACCACCCGTCAGCCCGCTCTCCTTCAGTAAGAGAGTGTCAATGCCTAACCTTTTCATTACTTCCTGCTCGTCGTCATCGCTGTCGTAGAAGCACAGTTGACTGTCGGCAGCTCCTTGCTTGTGGGCAAGAAGGATGGAACTCTCGCGACGAAGAATGCGATAGTATATCTTCATGCCTTTTCTTTGCAGCGGCATCAGTTTGCCGATGGTCTGTACACCAGTTGTAGCAAGCATTGTCCCTGCATTGTCAGGAATGTCGCAGTAGTCGTCTATCCATGTGATGTCGTTTGCCCTTTTGGGGTAGATGCGCTCAAACCTGATGGCAGGAATAGACAGTTTGGCAGCCACGTCAGCCACTGTCTGGTGCAGGTTTTGTGCAAAAGGATGTGCTGCATCGACAATGAGACTTATGCCGTTGCTCTTGCAGAAGTCAGCCATTGCTGTTTCGTCCATAGCCCCGCTGATGCAAGTGCCATAGTGAAGTGCTATGTCCTGCTCGCCGGTTTTTGTAGAATAGAAGTATTGTTTGCCGGCTTCTTCCAGTTCCTTAGCAGCCTTTCTGCCCTCTGTCGTTCCTCCAAACAGTAGTATCATGTTGTCAGTCGTTTATGCCTTTCCTGAACAAATGCGTGAAATTCTTGGAATATAGTTCAGACAATCCTTTCCTGTTGTCGATGGCTTCTCCAACGACAATCATCGTTGTCAGTGTAAGGTTGTTGTCGTGTACAATCTTAGACAAGTCTTTCAGCTTCCCACGATAAATGTGCTGGTCTTTCCACGTCAGGTGGTAGCATGCAGCAACGGGGGTGTCTTCAGGATATTCCGTCAGTAGTTCGCGCTGTACATCATCGACAATTGCCGCACTGAGGAATATACACATAGTGCTCTGCGAGCGTGCCAGGAGATGCAGTTTCTCTTTCTCAGGCATTGGTGTGCGTCCCTCTCCGCGAGTGAGTATTATCGTTTGGCAACGCTCAGGAATGGTAAACTGTGAACGAAGTTCTGCTGCAGCGGCAAGGAACGACGATATTCCGGGAGTTATGTGGTAGCTCATGTTGTGCTCGTCGAAGAAAGCCATCTGTTCCTGTATGGCTCCGAATATGCATGGGTCGCCAGTATGCAGACGCACGATTAGTGCTCCTTTGTCGTAAAACTCTTTCATCAGAGCACACTGTTCCTCAAGATTCATTGTTGCCGAAGACCTTACTGTGGCTCCCGCCTTTGCACATGTAGTCAGTTCGCTAGGCACAAGACTGCCTGCATAGAGTATCAGATCGGCTTGCTCCAGCAGTCTTCTTCCCCGTACGGAAACAAGATCGGGGTCGCCGGGTCCGGCTCCTACAATCTCTATGTGTCCTCCCTCATGCCGCAAGTATCGGCGGTCGATGGCTACGGCTACGGTAAAGTTTGTTCCTTTCTGCTTCTCCATGACAAGCCGTCCGTTGTTGCTGTCAGCCAGTGCAGAGGCTTCCGATACGCTCGCGGTGCCAACATGCTTGTCTACGATATTGCTGGGATTGGGAACGACAATGTCTTTCAGTTCGTCGGCAGTAAAGAACTTTACGTTCTCACCACGTTCCTGAAGCGTTTTTATGTAAGGTTCGTCAGCTTTTACATCAATGGTACAGAATGTCCTTGCACATGGATACAGTCCGCTTTCTGCAAGTTTCTCATTTATGTTTCTTTCTATCTCGTCGGTCGGTTCAGCCTGATGAGCCAGCCCGATGCCTACAGAAGCAATGTGTGGAACATACTGTATCATCTTCACGCCTTTGGGTTGTTCGTAGCAGAATGGCGAAACAACGATGAGAAGTTTATATTTCTCAGCATTGACATCGTCGATTGAATCAACCAATGTTACATGCTCTGGCAGCGAACGCTCCATCTCATCAGTTCCTCTGTCGCGTATTTCAAGCAAAAGTGCTGTCGGTTCTCTGTTTACGAATGCAAAGATGCAGTCGTTCATAGGTGTCTTATTGACCTCATCCCATCCGTTCTGCTGTGCCAGAAGGTCTAACGCCCATAGCTGCTGGTTGTCGCTTTGTGTCGTTATAACAGGCATTGCTCCGAGCGCTGAGGCTATTTTTGCAGTCAAATCGTTGGCTCCGCCCACATGACCAGACAATACTGAAACTGCGAAATGCGACGTTGAATCAACGCAAACCACAGCCGGGTCGCAGTGTTTGTCGGTAATCAGTGGTGCGATGGTGCGTATGCAGATGCCCATGGCACCTATGAATACAAATGCATCGCTGCTGTTCCATTTGCCGGCAACGTCGTGTCGGCTGATAATCTCGCCTCCAAGTTCGCGGCACAACAACTCGGCAGCGCCTTGTCCGGCATCGGTTATGGGGATTATAGATATTGTCATGTTTTTTCTATATTAATATAATAATGTATATAATTACTTCTTTGCTACTGTTGCTTTCATTATCTCAATAGTATGATAGTCGTTTATTGTAACTCTAACTGTGTCATCCTGTCGCAAGTTGTACAGCCTGCATGCCTCGCAAAACAGTTCGTGGCTCTTTTCCGTAACGCTGTTCATAACGATTGTTCCACCTTCCTGCATCACAGTAAGCACCTTTCCCACTATTTCAATCAGCTTTCCGCCGTGCCCACCTATAAACACTGCGTCTGGCACAAGTAGCCCGTCAATGTCTGCGTCGATGAAGTCGCCGATATGACAGCCTATGCCCGGTGTTCCGAAACGCCGCGTGTTGACATCGAAAAGTCTTTGTCCCTCTTCTCTAATCTCAAATGCCTCTATGTGCAGATGTGGAAACTGTAACCGTGCTTCGATAGAAATACTACCAGTACAGAAGCCTATGTCCCACATCACTTTTTTGCCATAAAGGTCTAAGGCTTGCAGTGAGAGCAGGCGTATGCTGCTTTTTGTTATCATCTTTGTGCGTCCGTCAAGCAGTTCAAACTCGTTGTCTGCAATGCCGAAACGCCGTGCAGGTAAACCGTTTGGTGCATGCAGAATCATGCAGTTAGGATGACTGAACGTCATGGCAGATGCTTCCTGAAGCGAGAGTTTCATAATCTTTTCATTTGAACTGCTGCCAAGATGTTCGCCAACGTACATCCTATATCCATCGAAACCATATTCTATCATCCGTCGCGCAATGCTGTTGGGTGTGTGAGTGCGGTCGGTAAGTACGCCAATCTTCGGTGTGCGTTCTATCAAGGCTCGGTCGAATTCATGCCAGTCGCGCCCTGTCAGCGACACGATATGCATGTCGTGGTAGGGCAGTACCAGTCTGTGAGCCAGTGTTTGCAGAGAGTTGAACGACGGAAACAGTCTTATTTGTGCATCGGGAAACTCCCTTTGCAGTGTTACGGCAAATCCGAAAAACAATGGGTCGCCTGATGCAAAAACTACAATAGGGGTGTCTGGCGATGCAGTGAAGTGCTTTCTGTAAACCTCAAACACATTTGTCAGAGGAACGGTAATGTCAATCCATTGAGCCGATGCAGGCAGATAACTGTCCATAAGTTCGTGGTGTCGTTTGCCGCCAGAAAAAACCGTCGATGCAGATATTGTCTTTGCAACTTCTGATGACAACTCGGGACGAGTCTCGTCGGTTATTCCTATCACTATAAACTGTATGTTTGCCATATTCAGTTATATGTTCTTGTTTTGTAAGAAAATAAAAAAGTCTTTTCAAATGGTTGTTCTACGCAATATATTTACAGGTCGCGACCAGGTCGCAGTTGTTCTGCGTCGTCGAAACACAGTATTGCATTGCACAGCGTTGCAGCCAGATTGCTTCCTCCCTTGCGTCCTTCGACAATTATTTTCGGTATGTTGGTAAACGGTTTAACCATGTGTTTAGATTCGCATACATGTACAAATCCCACTGGCGATGCTATTATTCCTGCAGGCTTGGCTTTCCCTTTGCGTATCAGGTCGCACAGTTCCATAAGTGCAGTAGGTGCGTTTCCGAAAGCGAAAAGAGCGTCAGGGTGTTCCTCTACGGCAAGCCTGATGCCAGCTTGTGTGCGTGTTATTCCTAAGTTGTCAGCCATTTCAGCAGTACGAGGGTCGCTGAGATAGCACTTAGCTTCTATGTTTAAGCGCGACAAGGCTCCTTTCCTGATACCGCTTGTAACCATCGTTACATCGCTTACTATAGTATTCAGATTGCCGTTTGCAACCTTTTCGTATAGCGTCTCAACTGCATTGTCGTCAACAAGCAGTATGTTTTCCATGTCGAAATCGGCAGTGGTATGTATGGCATGCAGCAGAGCCCACTTCCTGCCGAGCGGGATGTTGCGGTCTTTCAGTTCACCTTCAATCGTGCGGAACGATTCTATCATTATCTGACGTCCTTTCTTGTCGTCGGCGTCGGGCTGTTCACGATAGTAACCGCGAGGTGTAATCATTTTTCCATTGAATATGTACGACTGCGAATTGCCTATCAGAAGAACTGTAAACATGTCAATTTCCTCAATGTCGAAAGTGCCGAGAGTTGAAACTGTTACAGTCTGTTCCGGACGTCCAGCCTGTCTGACGATACCTATCGGAGTGTCAGCCGAACGTTCTTTCAGGAACAGTTCACGCAGTCGGTAGAGTTGCCAGTAGCGCCCGTTCGATTTTGGATTGTATATCGCCGTAACGAAGTCGCCTGTGGCTGCGGCATTTATTCTGCGTTCAATTATACTCCATGGAGTCATCAGGTCTGACAGTGAAATGATGCAGAGGTCGTGTCCGATGGGTGCACCAAGCAGCGAGGCAGCTTTCTGAAATGCAGATATGCCAGGCAAGACATCTATCTCTACATCTTCTCCACGCTCTTTGCACATCTCAAACACAAGCGGCGCCATACCGTAGATGCCTGCATCGCCCGACGAGATGACAACAACGGTCTTACCGCTGACAGCCATCTCGAATGCCTGAGCGGCACGCTCACGTTCGCGTTTCATGCCTGTGTCTATACACTCGCAACCATTCTTTATGTAGGGCGTGATAAACTGGAAATAGTATTTGTAGCCCACGACAACATCAGCCGTAGCCACAGCTTCGACAACGGCAGGCGTTATGTCTTCGCGGCTGCCGGGACCGATTCCTGCAATTATTATTTTTTTCATATATATTGTCTGTTTCTTTTTGTTTCAATATATGTATATGTTAATACCAAACTCTATCTACAGCAAGAGCGACAAGCCTGTCGTTGCGGCAACCATGATAATTTCTGCCGTGCGGTTTATTCTTACAGCCGTCTTCATGTCTGCCGTTTCCAGCGTTCGGTCATTGTTGCCGATATATGGTTTGTCGAACTTTTGTCCGAAATAGTAGTGTGCTCCTCCAAACCGACAGTTGAGTATTCCTGCAAGAGCAGCCTCTGGATAGCCGCTGTTGGGGCTGGCATGACATCTGCCGTAACGCCTGACAAATCCAAAAAGCGACGGTTTGCCCGACGCAATAACCATGAGTGCTGCTGTCAGACGTGCAGGAATATAGTTTGCCATGTCGTCTATGTGAGCGGCAATGCACCCAAACTCGCGATAGCGTGGAGTGCGGTAGCCTATCATTGAGTCGAGAGTATTTATCATTTTGTATGCCAGCATGCCTGGAACACCAGTCAGTGCAAACCAAAACAGCGGTGCAATAACGCCATCGCTAAGGTTTTCGGCAAGAGTTTCCAGAGCAGCCGTACGCACTTCCTGTGCCGACAGTTCCGACGTGTCGCGCCCAACGATGCGTGCAACCTGATGCCTTCCTTCGTCGAGAGAGCGGTCTACGGCACGAAAAACATCGCGTACTTCACGAATAAGTGTTGTGCCTGCAAGACAGAAAAACACGATGATGAAGTCTAACCAGCGTGGCAGGATATATGCAACTGCTGCAACTGCAACTATCAGCATTACCGACATGACGCCTCCTTTCATCATGCGGTGGCTTCCTTTGTTCAGTTTTTTCTCTCCGAAAGCTATCATCTTGCCAAACCACACGATAGGATGAGGCAGCCGTACTGGGTCGCCAAAGCATATGTCGAGCAACCATCCGACAAGCAGCGAGGCTCCTTTCATTATGCCAGTCATTGTTGTTCCTCTCCTTTCAGTATATTGTATATCCTGTTGATGTCAACATGTTTCCTGACGTGTGCAGCCAGTTTGTCATATTGTTCTTCCTTGAATGCCGTATAGTCGAACTGCTCTTCCGAAGCCGTCAGCTTATCCTCAAACGGCATCAGCAGTTCATCGACAAACTCTTTGTTGTCGAGTACGCCATGAATATATGTTCCCATACATTTCCCGTCAACCTTGTATCCGTCGAGCCTTCCGTCGTTCAGGCGGAACAGTGGCGACGGTTTTGTGTCTCCGAATGGTCGTGTGTCGCCCATGTGTATCTCGTATCCCTGCATCGACTTGTCGAAAGTAACCTGTCGTGTGGTCTTCTCGCCGCTCATGCTTGTTGTTATCGGCAGCAGTCCCAAGCCTGGCAGACGTTCAATATCACCCTCCACATGATTTGGGTCGCATACTTCCACGCCCATAATCTGATAGCCTCCGCATATTCCGAGAACAGATGCACCATTGCGGTGTGCACGTATGATGGCTTGTGCGACACCGTTTCGCCGCAGTTCATATAAGTCGTGAAGCGTAGATTTAGTACCGGGCACGATTATGATGTCAGCCTTCTGAAGGTCGTCGACATTGTTTGTATAGAAAAGATGAATGCGGCTGTCGCGCTCAAGTGAGTCGAAGTCGGTGAAGTTTGAAATATGTTGCAACAACACTACGGCTACATTCACTTTCCCCTCTGTTGCCTTCCGCGACTTCATGGCAAGCGAAACACTGTCTTCCTCCTCAATGTATATGTTATTATAATAAGGTATGACGCCCAGAACAGGCACTTTATGCATGTTGCCGTCTGGCATCTGGAACGTGCAGATGTCTTCCAGAATCTTTCTGCCACTGTCGAACAGGCGCATGTCTCCGCGAAACTTGTTGACAATAATACCCTTAATGCGTTTGCGGTCTTCGCTATCTTGCAGGGCGATGCTGCCATATACCGATGCAAAAAGTCCGCCCCTGTCGATGTCGCCGACGAGTATGACATCGGCATCGGCATGTCTTGCCATTGGCATATTTACCAAATCGCTGTCTTTCAGGTTGAGTTCAGAAATGCTGCCGGCACCTTCCATGACTATCGGATTGTGTCGTCTGGCAAGTCGGTCGAAAGCAGCATTTACCTCAGCTCTCAGTTCCTCGCGCCCCTCCCGACGGAAATAGTCGTAAGCATCGCGGTTGCCGACAGGTCGACCGTTGAGCACCACCTGCGAGGTATGGTCAGACTGTGGTTTCAGCAACAGTGGATTCATGTCAGTATGACACGGTATTCCGGCGGCTTCAGCCTGCACTGCCTGTGCCCTTCCTATCTCAAATCCTTCTGGAGTGGCATAGCTGTTGAGTGCCATGTTCTGTGCCTTGAACGGTGCAGGACTGTATCCGTCCTGACGGAATATGCGACAGAAAGCTGCAGCAACAATGCTTTTGCCAACGTCGCTGCCTGTTCCGACAAACATAATGGGGTGTAAGTGCATGTTGAATCAAGTATTTTTGTTGGTTATGACAGGTATTTTATATAGATGAGTGTAACTTGCGAGTACGTTCTTGTATCGAAATACTGGTGTCGGCACTTCGTTTCCGCGTGCGTCATACACCTGTACGCACGATTCGGGAGTATCGCCCAGAAACTGCGTATAGTGGAATTCGTGTCCGCGATACTCCTCGCCGTCGAGAACAAAGCGCCTGTATCCCAGTGCCAGCTTGCGGTCTTGCCTGCGTGCCGTTATGGAATAGGGCAGCACACCGCACATGTCGAATTTCCCATCGTCGGTAATAATCTCTTTGCACAGGTACATCATGCCTCCACATTCGGCAACTATGCACCCTCCGCGCTCGGCATATTCCTTTATGTGTCTGCGTGTCTCTGCTGCTGCAACGAGTGCTTCAAGGTGTTTCTCAGGGTATCCGCCGGGCAGATACAGTAGCGATACGTCGTCGAGCGCCGGCATGTCGCGTTCCGGATCGAAGAAAGTAACGTTGTGCAGACTGTCGATTACCTCCTGATATAGGAAGGAAAACGACTCGTCGTTGCGTGCTATGAGAGTTCTGTCGGTCATAATTCCAATAGTTTTTGCCACTGTATGCTGTTTTCAAGTTCCGAAGCCACAGCATCAATGTTAGCCGTTTCAGAGAAATCAAGTCCCAGATAGCGCGACGACTGGGCAAGATTGTCGTTCTTGGAGATAAAGCCGTAGCATTCTATCTTCAGGTCGTCGCAAACCTGTTGCAGCATGTCGCAGTGTCGCTTGCTGCCAGTCTTGTTGAAGATGACGCCTGCTATGCGAATGTTTCGGTTGAAATTGATAAATCCGTAGAGCAGTGCTGCCATAGAATATGCAGACGAACGTGCATCGACAACGAGAACTATCGGCAAGTCCAACACCCTTGCTATCTCAGCCGACGAGCCCTTGTCGCGGTCGTAGCCGTCGAAAAGTCCCATCATAGCCTCTACTATGCACAGGTCGGCATCGGCAGAATATTGTCGGAAGATGTCGCAGACATGCTCAGGGGTAGCCATGAACGTGTCTAAGTTTACCGACGGTCGGTGGCACACGGCAGTATGAAACTTCGTGTCGATGTAGTCTGGTCCGCATTTGAACGGCTGCACCTTGTAACCTTTGCGTGTATAGACAGCCATCAAGCCGCGCGACACGGTGGTCTTGCCGGAGCCGCTTGCCGGTGCTGCTATCATGAATTTTGATTTCATGCTGCAAAGGTATGAATTAAGTGGAAACAATACAAAATAAAATTGTATTTTATTCTTTTTGATGCGAATTGTTCCCGATAAGAGTAAAAAAGACGTGTGCCGATTTGTTATATGAATAAAAATGTATAATTTTGTGGCGGATAATTATAATTAACAAAAATAATATTGATATGACAATCCCCGTAGAATTTTGGTTGGTGCCCATAGCATCGGTGTGTGCATTGGGCATGGCTTGGTTTTTCTTTCGTCAGATGATGAAAGAAGATGAAGGCACACCGCGTATGAAGGAGATAGCCCTCTACGTTCGTCGAGGCGCTATGGCTTACTTGAAGCAGCAGTATCGTGTCGTAACGATAGTGTTTATTGTGCTTGCCGTAATATTTGCCTTTATGGCATACGTATTGAAGATGCAGAACCCATGGGTGCCTTTCGCATTCCTCACGGGTGGTCTTTTCTCTGGCTTGGCAGGCTTTTTCGGAATGAAGACAGCCACCTACGCTTCTGCACGCACGGCTAATGCAGCCCGCAGAAGTCTCGACAAGGGTCTGAGAGTGGCTTTCCGCAGCGGTGCCGTCATGGGTCTGACCGTCGTAGGACTGGGACTCTTGGACATAGCACTGTGGTTTGTCATCCTCAAAACTTTCGGTGGAGAAGACATTACGCTCATTACGATTACCACGACGATGCTTACTTTCGGTATGGGAGCGTCTACTCAGGCCCTCTTTGCGCGTGTCGGCGGTGGTATATATACTAAGGCAGCCGACGTAGGTGCCGACCTTGTCGGTAAGGTGGAGGCTGATATTCCCGAAGACGACCCGCGCAATCCGGCAACGATAGCCGACAATGTGGGCGACAACGTGGGCGACGTAGCCGGCATGGGTGCCGACCTGTACGAGAGCTACTGCGGAAGTATCCTTTCTACGGCAGCACTTGGAGCGACAGCCTTTGCCGCTTCGGGCGACATGCAGTTGCGTGCAGTCATTGCGCCGATGCTCATTGCGGCGGTGGGAGTGTTCCTTTCGCTGATTGGCATATTCCTCGTGCGCACTAAGGAAGGTGCAGGCATGAAGGAACTGCTGCACTCTCTGGGCACCGGAACAAATGTTTCTGCCGTGCTGATAGCCGTTGCTTCGTTCCTCATACTCTATCTCTTGGGCATAGAGAACTGGCTTGGCATTTCGTTCTCGGTGATAACGGGTCTTGCAGCAGGCGTGATTATCGGTCAGGGCACGGAGTACTACACGTCGCACAGCTATCGCCCGACGCAGAAAATAGCCAAATCGTCGCAGACAGGCTCTGCCACTGTAATTATAAAAGGTATTGGAACTGGTATGATTTCAACGATGATACCTGTCGTAACCATATCGTTTGCCATCATGCTCAGCTATCTCTGCGCCAACGGTTTCGACCTCAGCATGAGTGCTGAGAGCCTGTCGCACGGACTCTACGGTATCGGTATCGCTGCCGTAGGTATGCTTTCTACTCTTGGCATCACGCTTGCCACCGACGCATACGGTCCTATTGCCGACAATGCGGGCGGCAATGCCGAGATGAGCGAGCTCGAGCCGGAAGTGCGCCACCGCACCGATGCCCTCGATGCGTTAGGCAATACCACTGCCGCTACGGGCAAGGGCTTTGCCATTGGCTCGGCAGCGCTGACGGCACTTGCACTGCTTGCCTCTTACGTTGAGGAGATAAAGATAGCCATGCAGCGCGCCGTGAGCGAAGGACACCAGTTCGTTGACGCTCTCGGAAACACGTTCAACCCGTCTACAGCCACGATGACCGACTTCATGGAGTTCTTCCAGGTGAACCTTATGAATCCGAAAGTTCTTGTCGGAACATTCCTGGGCGCAATGGCAGCATTCCTTTTCTGCGGTCTGACGATGGGCGCAGTGGGACGTGCAGCGCAGTCGATGGTAGAGGAAGTGCGCCGCCAGTTCCGCGAGATAGCAGGCATACTTGAAGGCAAGGCAACGCCCGACTACGGACGATGCGTTGAGATTTCCACCCGTTCGGCACAGCGCGAGATGATATTCCCGTCGCTGCTTGCCATCATAATACCTATTGTCGTAGGCGTAGTGCTTGGCGTGGCTGGTGTTCTCGGACTGCTCGTCGGCGGTCTGGCAGCAGGCTTCACGCTCGCCGTATTCATGGCAAACTCAGGCGGTGCATGGGACAATGCCAAGAAGATGGTAGAGGAAGGCAACTTCGGCGGCAAGGGCTCGGCATGCCACAAGGCTACAATCGTGGGCGACACCGTAGGCGACCCGTTCAAGGATACGAGTGGTCCGTCGCTCAACATATTGATAAAGCTCATGTCGATGGTAAGTATTGTAATGGCAGGACTGACCGTTGCGTTCATCTAAGCACCGGCTTTACCGATGTGCATGGCTACACCCAGGAATGATGATTTGTAACTACATGGTTTTTACAAGCAGTCTGTAATGGTATTACAAGTATGCTGTAATGGTGTGACAGATACTCCGTCACGCCATTACAGACGGCTTGTAATTTTGCCGTTCTTACAAAATGTCAGCGGCAGACGCAGTGAAAATGCTGCAACAGCCAGCCTACTGGCAGTTTCGGGTGTAAGCACTTTCGGCGTAAAACATTATTGTAGAGACAGTGGCAAAGCCCGATGCAGGTCATTGTAATATAATCGTAACATTTACAGTAGTGCATTGCGGTAAGTTTTTACTATCTTTGCACGATAATTAAGGAACAGAATATTTTAGACGTAGAACACTATATACGATGGACAATACCAACGACTACCTTATGATAGCCTTTCGCCTGCTCGGCTCGCTTGCGCTTCTGATATTCGGAATGAAGACTATGAGTGATGCCTTGCAGAAGATGGCAGGAACACAGTTGCGAAACATTTTGCGCCGAATGACAACCAACCGCTTCACGGGCATGCTTACCGGAGTGGCAGTAACATCGGCAGTGCAGAGCTCGACAGCCACGACGGTGATGACCGTCTCGTTCGTAAATGCCGGTCTGCTCACGCTCGCACAAGCCATTTCAGTCATCATGGGCGCAAACATAGGTACCACGCTGACAGCGTGGATAATGTCGGCAGGATTCTCGTTCAACATCACCGACTTCGTTTGGCCAGCCTTCATCGTGGCAATGTTTCTCGTCTACAGAAAGCGACACGAAAGCTTCGGCGACTTCCTTTTCGGCATTGCCTTCATGTTTCTCGGTCTCGGCACGCTGCGACAGACAGGCATTGACATGCAGCTCGGCGAGAACGAAGCCGTGCTCAGCTTCTTTTCGCAGTTTGCCCCACAGAGTTTCTCTACCACAATCATATTCCTGCTCATAGGCGGAGTGCTCACCATGTGCGTGCAGTCGTCGGCAGCCGTCATGGCTATAACCATGATACTCTGTTCGTCGGGCGCACTGCCGATATACCAGGGCATAGCGCTCGTCATGGGAGAGAATATCGGAACAACCGTAACGTCGAACCTCGCAGCCATGACAGCATCTACACAGGCACGAAGGGCAGCATTTGCACACATGTTCTTCAACATCTTCGGAGTGTTCTGGATGATGTTCTGCTTCCATCCGTTTGTAGACATGGTGTGCGGTTTCGTAGGCTACGATGTAACAATGACAAAGGAAGTGGCAGGACAGGCTGCATTCCTCGAAAATGCATCGAAACTGAGCGTCGTCCTGGCTGCCTTCCACACATGTTTCAATATATCGAACACGGCAATACTGATAGGCTTCATTCCGCAGATAGAACGCATAGTCTGCAAGGTAATAAAGAAAAAGACCATCGACGGAGCAGAGGCAGACGAAGGACCAGTTAGGCTGAAATACATCGACAGCGGAGTCATACGCACACCTGAAATATCTATCATACAGGCGCAGAAGGAAATAAGTCTCTTCGCCGAGAGAATACAGCGAATGTTCCGCATGTCGCTTGAACTGATGGAAAAGGAAGGCGACGACTTCGTGAAACTCTATTCGCGAGTGGAGAAATATGAAGGCATCTCCGACCGAATGGAAATAGAAATAGCACAATATCTTGAAAGCATTGGCAACTCACACCTCTCTGACGAAACGAAAGCAACGCTGCGCTCAATGATGAGAGAGGTGAGCGAGATAGAGAGCATAGGCGACGCATGCTACAACATAGCACGAATACTGAACAGACACAATACGTCGACGGCACAGTTCACGCATGAACTGGAAACAAGGATAAACGCCATGATGCAACTTGTGGATGCCAGTCTGACGCAGATGAGAGAAATAATGACAATGCCGTCGGCTGACATAGACATGGAAAGAATCATGACGGCAGAACAGAACATAAACAACCTGCGCAACGAACTGAGGGAACAGAACATTGCCGACATAAACGACCACAAATACGACTATGCCGTAGGAACAATGTACATGGACCTGATAAACGAGTGCGAGAAACTTGCCGACTATATCGTCAACGTCGTAGAGGCACGCATGCAGGTGTAAACAACCGGCAAAACCACAATTTTGCAACTTTTTCTGCATTGGTTTTTGTGATTTGAAATTTTTATTTTACCTTTGCAGCCGAATTATTTTCGTGAGGTGTCTGCAACGTGCAGCTTAGCGGCAACACCTCTATTATTAACTAATATAACAGCAAAATGGACGATTATCACGCGGAAACATCAATTCTGTAAGCGTGAGGATAGACCCGAAAGGCTAATCCCCACGTATCCGCTAACACATGGAGATTAGCAAACATGAAGACTTTTTGGAACACAAACGAAGGGTTGAAGCAACTCAATGAGTGGCAGCCCAACTGCTGGATACAACTGACGTGTCCCACCGATGAAGAACAAAGGGAAATGGAAGAACGCTTCTCAATACCCGACTACTTCCTCTCCGACATCAGCGATACCGACGAGCGCGCCCGTTATGAATACGACGACGGATGGATGCTCATAATCCTGCGTATCCCCTATGTCAAGGAAATACGTTCGCGAACACCATACACGACAGTGCCGCTCGGTATCATACACAAGCGCGACGTTACCATTACGGTATGCTATTATGAGACAAACATGATGATAGACTTCGTCAGCTATCAGCAGAAACGCGCCGAAGGATTTACAGACTATGTAGACATGACATTCAGACTGTTTCTCTCATCGTCGGTGTGGTACCTGAAACGACTGAAGCAAATCAGCACGCTCATAGACAAGGCAAAGAGAAACCTCGACCACGAAGTGAACAACGAGTCGCTGATAGGACTGTCGCGACTGCAAGACTCACTGACATATTTCAATACATCAATACGAGGCAACGAGAACTTGCTTGCCAAACTGAAATTCAAACTGCAAGTGGACGAACTCGACGCCGACCTAATAGAAGACGTCAACATCGAGATGTCGCAGGCCCGGGAAACAACCAGCATTTACTCCGACATCCTCGAGTCGACGATGGATACATACTCATCCATCATTAACAACAATATGAATACCGTGATGCGTACGCTGACGTCGGTCAGCATTCTAATGATGTTCCCGACGCTCATAGCATCGCTCTTCGGAATGAACCTTGTCAACGGAATGGAAAACAGCAGGTACGGCTTTGTCGTGGCACTTGTCATTTCAATCATCGTTTCAGCCCTTTGTCTGTGGTTTTTCAGACGTCGCAGGCTCATTTAAACCGCTGACAAACAAAAAATCAACAAATATTTTGCAAGTTACAGATATTTTCTTTAAGTTTGCAACGATTATATAAATACGTGTAGGGCAGAGGAATAGCATTCAGAAAGCCCTTATTTATCAATTCATTAACAAAAGTTATAATGATGGACTCTCAAGAAAAAAATCTCGAAACGGGAAAAATCGAAGAACAAAATGTTGAACAGGCAGCAGTAGAAGACAATACTGCAAGCCAGGAAGTAGCAACAACAGAAACTGCACGCCGCAACTATGCAACAAAGGAAGAAGTGCTTGAACGCGTCAAGGAGATAGCACACAGCAGCGAAGCACCCGACAAGGAGGAAGTAGACCTGCTGAAAACTATTTTCTATAAGTTGCATGTGGCAGAACGAGATGCAAAACTTAAGGAATATCTTGATGCCGGAGGAGACCCTGAGGCATACCAGATAACACCCGACGAGACTGAGGAAGCATTCAAGGCTGAGATGGGTATAATACGCGAAAAACGCGCCGAGATATTCAAACAGCAGGAGGCTGAAAAAGAAGAAAACCTGAAAAAGAAACTCGAAATAATAGAGAAAATAAAGGCAATGGCTACCTCGCCAGAGGAAGCAAACAAGAGCTATCAGGAGTTTAAGGCACTGCAACAGGAATGGAAGGAAATAAAAGCCGTTCCGGCAGAGCGTGCAAATGAACTCTGGCGCAGCTATCAGCATAATGTAGAGCAGTTCTACGACCTGCTGAAACTCAACAGCGAAGCACGCGAATATGACTTCAAGAAAAATCTGGAGATAAAGACACATCTCTGTGAAGCAGCCGAAAGACTGGCAGAGGAGGAAGATGTTATCAGCGCCTTCCATCAACTTCAGGAGCTGCATCAGCAGTATCGTGAGACAGGACCGGTAGCGAAGGACTTACGCGAAGAGGTATGGGCACGATTCAAGGCAGCATCAACGGTAGTCAACAAGCGCCACCAGCAACACTTTGAAGACCTGCGCTCAAAGGAAGAGGAGAACCTGCAGAGAAAGACAGAACTGTGTGAAAAGGTTGAGGCAATAGCTAAAGAAGAAAACAAAGGGGCTGCCGATTGGGAAAAACATACAAAGGAAATCATTGATGTTCAGGCTGAATGGAAGACCATCGGCTTTGCTCCGCAGAAGATGAATGTAAAGATTTTCGAGCGTTTCCGTGCTGCCTGCGATGATTTCTTCGGACGCAAGACACAGTATTTCAAGGAGATGAAGGAACGCTTTGCCGACAATGCAGCACGCAAGCAGGCACTTGTAGAACAGGCACAGGCACTGCAAGACTCAACGGAATGGAAGTCAACAACTGACAAGCTCATAGCATTGCAGAAAGAATGGAAGACCATTGGCATGGTGCCGAAGAAACTTGGAGACCAGCTGTGGAATGATTTTCTCGCTGCATGCAACAAGTTCTTTGAGGCTCGCAACGCAGCTAATGCAGGCACAAGAAATGAGGAAAAGGAAAATCTTGAGAAGAAAACAAGCATCATAGAGCAACTGAAAGCTATAGCAGAGGAAGCTGCCGATGACGCAAAGGAGAAGGTACATGAACTCGTAGAACAGTATAATGCTGTCGGACATGTGCCTTACAAGGATAAGGACAAGATTTACAAGGCATATCATGAGGTGCTCGATAAACTCTACAAGGATATGAATATCAGCACTGCACGCCGTCGTCTTGACAACTTCAAGAACTCGCTGAAGGATGTAGCAAAGCGTGGCGAGAATGCTCTCGACAACGAACGTACCCGTCTGATGCGCCGTTATGAGTCGCTGAAGCAGGAAATCCAGACTTACGACAACAATCTCGGTTTCCTCAGCGTGGCATCTAAGAAGGGTAATTCGCTGGTTGATGAGATGAATCGCAAGATAGAAAAGCTGCGCGATGACTTGAAACTCGTGCGTGAAAAGATAAAGGCTATTGACGAGGAAAACAACGAAGAACAATAAAGACACGTTTATATTGACATAATAAAGGGTTGGATGATATAAAATCCAACCCTTTATTAATAATATGTATATAAGAGAAAGTGTTGCCGAAGCAACACTTTCATTATGATTTACTGTACGTTCATTTCTTTCAGCAGACGGTCAGCGTGACCCCACTTGTCCATCATGAAGATAACAAATCTGATGTCTACGCCTATGCAGCGTGCGAGTTTGCTGTCGAAATTGATGTCAGAAGAAAGTGAATCCCAGTTTCCGTCGAAAGCAAGACCTATGAGTTCGCCCTTGCCGTTGAACATCGGCGAGCCACTGTTGCCGCCAGTAATGTCGTTGTTAGTCAGGAAACAGAGCTGCATTTTGCCTGTCGTCTTGTCGGTATATCTGCCGAAATCCTTAGCCGTAAGCAGTTCGCGCATTATAGGTTCAGCAAAGTAGTCTATCACTTTGTCCTGTTTATCGAACTTCTCAACGAGGCTTTCCGCCGTTGTGTAGTAGCCCGAAGGTTTGCCGTTGAGCATAAATCCGCCAACCTGTCCGTAAGAAAGGCGCATAGTGAAGTTAGCGTCAGAGTAGTGAGGCAAGTCTTCTTCCATGCGCAGACGTGCTGCTGCAAGATATTTTTCCTGCTCGTCAATTTCCTCTCCTACGCCGCCCATCTGCTCTATCATTGACATATACATGTCTCTTAGTTGTAAGCCGAAGATATAGCCTGGATCTTTCTTGAAGTCCTTGCGGTTGATGTAAATCTTCTCTCCGCTCTTCATGAGTTTCGATTTCTTGTAGAGGTTGTTTGCAAAGGCAGTGTAGTCGCCCTTGAATTTCTTCTTTATGTCATTGTAGAAAGCAGGCAGATATTTTGCGTCTACATGCTCCTCATAGTTCTTCAGCATAGCCGCGAGCACTTCCTTGTCGAGTGCTTCGTCCCATTCTTCGCTGTTGTCTTTTATAATAATGTACTGCTGTTCTTCCTTAGCATCAGGATTTTCAATTTTGTTCCATCCGTATGCTGTTTGCAGGGCACGGTTTCCGAGCTCGTTGGTACCAAAGAAAGACTCTCTCAGGTTCAGCACTGCGCGCATAGGCTCATAGCGCTGAGCATACAGGCGAGCCATCTTGTCGAAGTCGAGCTTACCTTTCAGGTAGCCGGTCTTGTCCATATACTTGCGGATGCGTGCTTCAAAGTCCTGCTTATGCTCAATTATTCCGATAGAGTCGATGCACTTGTTCATGCCGATAGAGTTTTTCCAGTAGTTGGCACTCTGTGCATATTTAGAGTCATACTTGATGCGTACGGCTTCGTCGGCACGCATGTGCTTTATCATTACGCCCTGTTTTACGCCTCTAATCTGTGCTCGTGGCTCGTTCTGGCAGTCGCGGCGTTCCTTTATGCCGTATGAAGACAGGTATCGGTTGGTTGAGCCCGGATATCCCATAGTCATTGCGAAGTCGCCGTCTTTATATCCTTCCATCGACACCTGTGCCCAGTGTTCTGGGTGGTAAGGCACGTTCTTTTCGCTGTATGCTGCCGGTCCGTTGGTCTCTGGGTCTGCATAGATGCGGAAAACAGAGAAGTCGCAAGTCTGGCGAGGCCACATCCAGTTGTCGGTTTCGCCTCCGAACTTACCCATCGACTTTGGCACTGTGAACACGAGGCGCAGGTCGGTGAAGTCGCGGTATGTAGTCTGATAGTACGCGTTGCGCTCGTAGAACGGTTTTATTTCCAGTCGCAGGGTCGCATCTTTGGCTTTCACTTCCTTAGAGCGTGCATTTTCTATTGAGTCGAGGAACATTTCCTGCTCTTCGGCAGTCATCTTGTCGATGCCCATAGCCTTTATTTCCTCTGTAATGTCGCGCTGTTCTACCATGAACGACACGAACATGTCTTTGTTAGGCAGTTCCTCTTCAAACGACTTGGCATAGAAACCATTAAGCATGTAGTCGTGTTCCACTGTAGAGTGTGAGCGAATAGCCTCGAAACCGCAGTGGTGGTTGGTGAACACCAGTCCGTCTGGCGAAACGACCACTCCCGAGCAGTAGCCTGAGAAGTTGACCACAGCGTTCTTGATAGCGTCGCTGCTGTAGTAAAGTGAGCTGTACGGCAGTGAGTAACCCTCAGCCTGCATCTGCTCATAGATGGCTTGCGGCAGGTTGTAGAGTGTCCACATACCTTCGTCGGCATGGACTGTCGATACAGCCATCATTCCGGCAATGAGTAATGTTGATTTTTTCATACTAATTTGTTTTATTTGGTATATTCAAAATTGTTATTTCTGCTTCTTGAAGTATTTGCCTACGACAGGCAGGTTGCTCAGCGGAAAGTCGCGCTTCACTACTATCAGCACGTATATTCCGATGATTGCGGTGTTTGCCGTCAGTGCGTATATCGGTGCGAAATGCTTGTTGGAGTAGCTTATCATGCCGAAAAGCACCAGCGTAACGACGGTGTAGAACGCCATGTTGCCCAGTGGATAGTTGACTGGGTAGTACCGTTGCCCGATGACGTACGACAGTACCATCGACACGCCGTAGGCTGCAAATCCTGCCCATGCGCATGCCATGTAGCTGTAGCGTGGTATGAGCAGCACTATCATGGCTATCAGTATCACTGCTCCTATGCCTGAGAAGTATGCTCCCCAGATAGTCCTGTCGGTCAGTTTATACCAGAAAGACAGGTTGAAGAACACGCCGAACATTATCTCGGCTGCCATGACTATCGGCACGACGCGCAGTCCTTCCCAGTAGCTTCTGCCCACGAGATGTCGCAGAATGTCTATGTATCCCATGACGACGAGGAACGCCAGCAGCGTGAATATCAGGTAGTATTTCATTGCTTTGGCATAGATCTCGCGGTTGTCTTGTTCTCTCGACTTTCCGAACACAAACGGCTCGTAGGCGTATCTGAATGCCTGGGTAATCATTACCATTATCATTGCTATCTTTATGCATGCTCCGTATATTCCCAACTGGTGCACTGCCTCGTCGCGCGTACCGTCGAAGAAGTATGGGAACAGCATCTGCGATGCCGTCTGGTTGAGCTGTCCGGCTATTCCCATTATGAACAGTGGCAATGCGTAGAGCAGCATTCTGCGGCATGCCTGCCAGTCGAATCCGTGTCCTATGCCTGCTCTTATCTCCTTGTGCAGCAGCAGTGTCTTTGCCAGAGTGCATATAATGTTGATGTAGAACACCCATGCCACGTCGAGCGTGAACTGGTCGTCGTAGATGCCAAAGACGTTCCAGCGGAAGTAGGGGAACACTACCAGGTAGAGCAGGTTGAGCGTAATGGTGAGCAGTATGTTGAATATCTGTATTCCGGCAAACTTCAGTGGCTTGTGTACGAAGCGCAGATAAGCCATCGGAATGGATATGAAGGCATCGATGGCAACCGTTACAAACACTACCCAGACGTATTCGGGATGGTCGCCGTAGCCCATTGCTGAGGCTATCGGCACCTTGAAAATCAGGACCATTGCTGCGAAGATGAGCGATGTCGTGGCAAGCATCCGCAGTGTCGTTGAGAATATGCGTTGCGGGTTTTCGCCTTCTTTCGACATGAAGCGGAAGAATGTTGTCTCCATGCCGTAGGTCAGTATTATGATGAGCAGTGCGACGTAGGCGTAGACGTTGGTTATTATTCCGTATTCGCCGCCTGCCGCGCTGAACTTTGCGGTCTGTATTGGTACGAGCAGATAGTTGATGAAGCGTGCCACGATGCTGCTCAGTCCGTAGATTGCCGTGTCCTTTGCCAGACTCCTTATGCTTGCCATTGGTTATGTCGTTTGTTGTCTTTTTGTTTTTATCCGAAGAACATGTAGCAGATGACTATTGCCGCTATTATTCCGGCGAGGTCTGCCAGCAGTCCGCAGGCTACGGCATGTCGCGTGTAGCGCACGCCTACCGAGCCGAAATATACTGCCAGAACGTAGAACGTAGTGTCGGTGGAACCTTGAAAAATGCAGCTCAGCCTGCCTATGAACGAGTCGGCTCCGAAGGTCGACATGGCATCCACCATCATTCCTCTTGCTCCGCTTCCCGACAGCGGCTTCATGAGTGCTGTCGGCAGGGCGTCGACGAAGTCGGTGCGCATGCCGCTGATTCCTACTGTCCACTTTATTCCGTCGATGAGATAGTCCATTGCTCCCGATGCGCGGAATACGCCTATGCCGACGAGTATTGCTACAAGATATGGTATGATGCGAACGGCTGTCGAGAATCCGTCCTTTGCTCCTTCCACGAAGGCGTCGTAGCAGTTTACTTTCCTGATGGCTCCTGCTGCGATGAAACCTACGATTATTGCCATGAGCGATATGTTTGCTACGAGCGTGCTGACCACGTTCATCTGCTCCTGCGGCATTTGTCCGAAAGCCCATATTATGGCAGCCACGACGGTGCACAGTCCGCCCAGCGTGAACAGCAGTGTGCGGTTGAGCAGGTTGATGCGCTGGAAGAGCGACGTAACGATTATGCCCGTCATTGTCGAGAAGAACGTGGCGAGCAGTATGGGCACGAAGATGTCGGTGGGCTGTGCTGCTCCCTGCTGTGCGCGGTAGACCATTATCGATACGGGAATGATTGTCAGTCCGCTCGTGTTCAGCACGAGAAACATTATCATCGGATTCGACGCGGTGTCCTTCTTTGCGTTCAGTTCCTGCATCTGTTCCATTGCTTTCAGTCCGAGCGGCGTAGCGGCATTGTCGAGTCCGAGCATGTTTGCCGCGATGTTCATGAATATAGAGCCTGTTGCGGGGTGCCCTTTCGGAATGTCGGGAAACAGTTTCGTGAACACGGGGCTCAGCACTCGTGCGAAAGCATTGATTACTCCGCCTCGCTCGCCTATCTTCATTATGCCGAGCCACAGGGCGAGAACGCCTGTCAGACCCAGCGAGATTTCAAACGCATCTTTCGACATGTCGAATGTAGACTGCATCATCAGCCCAAACACTTCTGTGTCGCCGAGAAACACCAGCTTGATGAGTGCCACGACGAAGGCTATCAGAAAGAATGCTATCCAAATATAGTTCAGTACCATAACGCTTGCAAAAGTAATAAGTTTTTTTCATCTGCGAAAGCAATTACTGCTATAATTTCGCGTGCCGCTGAAAGATGTGGCAGCGTCGGCTCTTGCCGAATGGAAAATGGCGGTCTGTATAGCGATGCTCCGAGCGGTTTCTGCGGCGCGAAAAGATATAATCAATTTTGGCTCGTTTACTGTCGCGAGAATGCCCGCGAAAGTCGTTTCTGAAATCAGTGGGGCAAAAAACGCGCGTATTTCGCGTATATCTGCAATGGTCTGACAGTCAGTCTGTTAGTCGTAAATATATGTCTTTTGCGCAGGAAATGTGAATGTTAAAATTGTCAAAGAGCATGTTTGACATTGTCAAACACACTGTTTGAGGGTGTCAAACATAGTGTTTGGGAGTGTCAGACGCTGTGTCTGGCAAGCAAAATTGACGAAATAGGCGCGTCAAAGGTACTCTTTGACAATTTTAACAGTTGTGTCTGGTCTTGAAATTAACAGATTTTTGCAGTTTCGGAGGCTGTTCCGATTCTATTTGAACGATTTTCCCCTGTCAAAATTTTTCATCATTTTCGGGGTCGAAACAAAATTCCGTTAACTTTGGCACACTTTTTGCTGTGCATGGGAAAGCAGCCTCAGAAACCGCCGCCGTCAGTGCCCGTCAAGGTGCGCACAAAGCCTGGCAGACGCGGTCTTGAAACATCCGTCCCTTCGACGTGCTCAGCAGACCGTTGTTTATGATGGCGAAACACAGTTCATGCCCGTTAGCCGACGTGCAATAGCCTGCCAGCGAGCTGACGCCGGTAACCGTTCCCGTCTTCGCCCTGACGTTTCCGGCAGCGTGTGTCCCGCGCATCCTGTTCTGCAGCGTGCCGTCCTGACCGGCTATAGGCATCGAGTTGTAGAGATAATAATATATGTCTTCGTTGTTCCAGGCATATTTCAGCAGTTCCACCTCCACCTCCGGCGTCAGGTAGTTGTACAGCGACAGTCCGCTGCCGTCGGCTATCCGGTAGTCTGAGGCGTTGAGCCCGATTTTGTTTATCAGCCTCTTGATAGCCGCAGCCGCCTGCTTGGCAGTAGCATATCGGCTGCCCTGCTGCGCCGCAATCTGATAGAACAGTGCTTCGGCATACAGGTTGTCGCTCTTCTTCATCATGCGTTGCAGTATCTGGTCGATGGTGTGCGTGCGTGTGCAAAGCTCGAACGTGCCGTGCGGAGCAGTGCCCTTGTCAGTAGTAATGTCGAGATATATGCCCGTGTTTGTCAGCATGCTGATAAAAGTTTCCATGAAGTTGTCCTTCCTGTTTACGAGCAGTGGCGAGAGCACGGGGTTCTTGTCGTCCCAGCACCATCCCTCGCCCAGCAGGTCGCGGTCCTTCATCGACACGTCGGCAACAATCTTTCCCCTTATCGTGTCAATATCCATTTTGCGCAGACTCTCAACAAACGCACGCATGTCGTCGTTGTTAAATCGCGGGTCAAGACCGCCTATGCAGTAGATGTTGCCCACAAGCGTCTTGTCGCTGACAGTGCCCGAATATCTCAGCTGCGTCTTCAGCTGGTACGAACTGCCGAGACAGTCGATGGCAGCAACGGCAGTAACCATCTTCATAGTAGATGCCGGACGCATCAGTTGCCGCTCGTTGTGGCAGAAAATGACGGAGTCGGCAGTCAGGTCGTAGACCATCAGCCCCACCTGCGACGTCTGGAACATGTCGTGATGCAGCAGGTTGCCAATGCGTTCCTGTATGTTTGCAGGCCATTCCAGCAGGTCGTTGTCAGCCGAAAGCAGGCTGTCCATGTCGTGAACAAGCACCAGCGAGTCGGTCATGACCGAGTCCTCGCGCGTCTGGTCGAACTCCTGAGCAGTCATGGCAACAGGAGAAAGCAGAACTAAACAAGTCAGTATAAAGTCTCTAAGTTTCATCGTAAGTATCTGTAAACTAATGTCTTTCGTTAAATCTTGATGCCTTGAAGACGGCAGGAAGATATTAATTTTTTGTAAAGATAGGGCTTTTTTCTGTGAAAAAGGTTACAGAATTAAATGAATTATGTATTTTTGCATGATTAAAAAGATTATTAACACAACAATACTAAGGCGACAATGAAAACAATTACAGTATTGCTTTTGTGCGTGCTCGGCACTCTGTGCGGCACTGCGCAGACAACAGAGTACGAGAGCATGAAGGCTCAGATGACGGAAAAATCAATACCGCTGGTAAATATTACAGTTGACGTAGACAAACTCAACAGCAGTACCTACATCAACGGAACGATAGAAATAAGCGACATGCAGAAACGCACTGAGGGACAGCAGACAGCCTTCTACGACTGTACACTGCGCTATCGCGGAGCATCGTCGCTGGCATACGACAAGAAATCGCTTAACCTGAAACTGACGGATGAAAATGGCGCCGACCTCGATGTCAGCCTCTTCGGCATACGCGCAGAAAACAGCTGGATTCTCGATGCCATGACGATAGACCGCAGCAGAATGAGAAACAGGGTCTGCTTCGACGTATGGAACGAGATGAGCAAGACACCATACACCACGAAATACAATCAGCGCAACGGCACGGACGGACTGCACGTGGAACTGTTTATCAACGGAAACTATCACGGACTCTACTGCATCAACGACAAGGTAGACCGCAAACTGCTCGGACTGAAAAAGGCTAAGGCGGAAACAGCGGGCTACACTACGCGCGGAATACTCTACAAATGCAGCAACTGGAACAGTGCTGCCATGCTGACGGAATATGCCAATGCCGACGTCAACAGTGCAGAGTGGAACGCCTGGGAACTGCAATATCCTAACGACTATGCCAATGCCGACACATGGAATCCGCTCATGCAGCTGATTGACTTCTGCGGCGCAGCAACGACAGACGATGCCTTCGTAAAATCGTTCGACACATATTTCTATATGGACAACGTAGTGGATTATTTCACGTTCGTAAACGCTCTGAACGTGAGAGACACCGGATATAAGAACACATTCCTGTCGATTCCGAACATAACTGAAGGACACCGCTTCCTCATAACGGTCTGGGACATGGACACATCGTTTGGAAGCGACTGGGACGGAAGCTATCTCGAAGAGACATCGAGCCTCGACCGCTTCGACTATACGGCACCGTTCAACCGTCTGCGCGCAGGAAACCTGATGTCGTTCAACGACCTTTGCCTGGCAGAATGGCAGAAATACTATCAGACACTGTTCCTGCCTGAAAACATAAATGCACGCTTCGACGCATACGCACAGCAGCTGACTGAGAGCGGAGCATGGCAGCGTGAGGTTGAAAAGTGGAACAACAATCCTGTAGAACTGAAACCTTCTATAGCCGATGAAATGCAATATATCAAGACATGGTATGCTTCCAACTACAACAGTCTGTGCCAGCAATGGGACACAGCGACGGGCATCAGTGAAGCAACAACTGACAGTGGCAAGCACGATGTCTATGACCTGCAGGGACGCAGGATTCGTACAGGAGTGGACAGCAGCTATAGCCTGAACGGTCTGAAGGCAGGTGTCTACATCCTGAACGGAAAGAAGATAACGGTAAAAAAGAAATAATAAACATCATGACCTACAAGTATGACTTTCTAATTATTGGTGCCGGAGTTGCCGGAATGAGCTATGCTCTGAAGGTGGCAAAGGCAAAACGAGGCAAGGTCTGCATCATCTGCAAGACATCTCTCGATGAGGCGAACACCTCGTTTGCACAGGGTGGTGTCGCATCGGTTACAAACCTTGCTGTCGACAACTTTGAAAAACACATCGAAGACACTATGATTGCCGGCGACTACATTAGCGACCGCGCTGCCGTTGAGCAGGTGGTAAGATGTGCGCCGGAACAAATTAAGGAACTGGTAGAGTGGGGCGTCAACTTCGACAAGCGCGAAGATGGCTCTTTCGACCTGCATCGTGAAGGAGGACACTCGGAGTTTCGCATCCTGCACCATGCCGACGATACAGGCGCAGAGATACAGCGCGGACTGATGGAGGCTGTCAGGGCTTGTTCCGACATCGAGGTAAAGGAAAACCACTTTGCCGTAGAGATAATCACGCAGCACCATCTCGGAGCAAGGATTACAAGGCGTACACCTAACATTAACTGCTACGGAGCCTATGTACTGAACCCAAAGACACAGAAAGTGGACACATACCTGTCGAAGGTTACACTGATGTGTACGGGAGGATGCGGAGCTGTCTACCAGACAACCACCAACCCTGTCATCGCCACTGGCGACGGCGAGGCAATGGTCTACCGTGCAAAGGGAACAGTGGCAGATATGGAATTTGTACAATTTCACCCTACTGCGCTCTATTCTCCAGGCGAAACACATCCGGCATTCCTCATCACTGAGGCTATGAGAGGCTATGGAGGAATACTCCGACTGCCGAACGGCGAATCGTTCATGGAGAAGTATGACGAAAGACTTTCGCTTGCTCCGCGCGACATAGTGGCACGCGCAATAGACAAGGAAATGAAGATTCACGGCATCGACCATGTATGTCTCGACGTTACGCACAAGGATGCTGAGGAAACGAAACGGCACTTCCCAAACATATACATGAAGTGCAAGACGCTCGGAATAGACATCACGACCGATTATATACCTGTTCGCCCGGCTGCACACTATATGTGCGGAGGTATAAAAGTAGACCTCAACGGATGCTCAAGCATAGAGCGTCTGTATGCCATAGGCGAATGCTCATGCACAGGACTGCATGGAGGCAACCGACTGGCGAGCAACTCGCTCATCGAGGCTGTAGTCTATGCTGACAAGGCTGCACAGCATTCGCTGGAGCATTTCGACGACTATGACTTCAACGAGAAGGTGCCGGAATGGAACGATGAGGGAACGATGACCAACGAGGAGCAGGTGCTTATAACGCAGAGTGTTAAGGAAGTGGGCGAAATTATGTCAAACTACGTAGGCATAGTACGAAGCGACTTGCGACTGAAACGTGCATGGCATCGACTCGACATACTATATGAGGAAACAGAAGAGCTGTTTAAGCGTGTCAAGGCAAGCCGTGATATATGCGAACTTCGCAACATGATAAACGTGGGATATCTTATCACTCGATGGGCTATAGAGCGCAAGGAGTGTCGCGGACTGCACTTTACGACAGACTATCCGCACCATGCATACGACAAGAAATAGAAGTATCGCAAGACACGTAAGCATCACGACGATGCGCAAGGCATAAGAAATAACAACAAGAGAGACACCTTCCGAAAGGTGTCTCTCTTGTTGTTATGTGTGTATGTCCTATATGTATTAAGATATATTCCCTTTTATTGTGTGTCAAAGACAATTACTTTATAGTAGTCTTTCCTACTATTTATCATTGTGAAGTGCATGCTTATTGCACTTCACCGCGCAGAATGACCTTGCTGATAATCGGTGTCGTATAGGCGTAAGGTATGAAGTCTATAGACGGAATTGGCTTCGTGATAATAAGGTTGGCTATCTTTCCGCGTGTTATTGAGCCTACAATATCGCTGCAACCCATAGCCGCAGCAGTGTTGATAGTTGCTGCATTGATGGCTTCGGCAGGCATAAGGCGCATCTTGATGCATGCCAGTGAAATGGCAAACTTCATGTCGCCAGAAGGCGTAGAACCTGGATTGTAGTCGGAAGCAATGGCTACGGGCAGTCCAGCCTCTATCATCTTGCGAGCCGGAGCAAACGGCATATTGAGGAAGAACGATGTTCCGGGCAGGGCTGTAGGCATTGTCTGTGCTGTCAGGAACAGTTCTATGTCGTGGTCGGTCATGCTTTCGAGATGGTCAACCGATAGTGCATCGTGAGCCACAGCTACCTCTACACCGCCTGAATCAGCCAGTTCCTGACCGTGAATCTTTGGACGCATGCCGTATTTTGCTGCTGCTTCCATTATGCGTGCCGTCTCTTCGGGAGTGAAGAAACCACGATCGCAGAACACGTCGACGAAGTCTGCGAGTTGTTCGGCGCCCACTTTCGGTATCATATCGCTGATAACGTGGTCTACATATTCGCCCTGTCTGCCTGTGAAGGCACGTCCTACAGCGTGTGCACCAAGAAATGTGGCACGTACGACAAGTGGAAAAGTATTCTTTATACGTCGTATCACGCGCAGCATTTTCAGCTCATCGTCGGTGTTAAGTCCATATCCGCTCTTTATCTCTATGCATCCTGTGCCTTTTGCCATGACCTCTCTCACGCGCTCGGCAGCCTGTTCGTAGAGCTCATCTTCAGTCAGTTCGTGCAGCCGGTCGGCAGAGTTGAGTATTCCGCCACCCCGTCGCGCAATCTCTTCATACGACAATCCTTGTATCTTATCTACAAATTCGCCTTCTCTACTGCCAGCATATACTATGTGCGTATGGCTGTCGCAGAACGAGGGTAGTACTGTTCCCTGCATGGCGTCAACAGTATTGTCGGCATCGGGCAGTATGTTTGTGTTGTCGGCAGAGCCGAAATCCTTTATCATTCCGTCTTCTATCAGCAGCCAAGCGTTGTCTATGGTTTCGATGTGAGCCATCTCCTTGCCTGCCAGACGCATCTTTCCGGCAGGCAGTATGCCCGCCAGTGTCTTGACATTTCTTATCAGTGTCGTTGCCATAATAGTAATGTTTTCTCTTTAAACTATTAATATAATATGTAGTATCAGTTGGTTTTCATATCGTATTTTATGCTTGCGAGTTCCTCGTTAGCCTTTTCTATCTTCTTGCCCAGCGATGCCTTGTGTTCTTTCATGCGCTTGTCGATATCCTTGTCGGCAAGAGCCAGCATCTGCGCAGCCAGCAGTGCGGCGTTCATTGCGCCGTTGACGGCAACTGTAGCGACAGGTATTCCCGGTGGCATCTGTACTATAGACAGCAGTGCATCCATACCGTCGAGCATTCCTTTTATAGGCACTCCGATGACAGGCAGGGTTGTCTGAGCCGCTATGACACCAGGCAGTGCGGCAGCCATTCCTGCACCTGCGATGATAACTTTTATGCCTCTTGCTTCTGCATTCTTGGCAAATGCTTCAACGGCGTCTGGCGTACGGTGTGCTGATAGTGCGTTAACCTCGAACGGGATGTTCAGTTCGTCTAACTGTTTCATGGCTTTTTCCATGACAGGCAGGTCGCTTGTGCTGCCCATGATGATGCTTACTAATGGTGTCATATTTCTTGTTTAATAGGTTTTACATATATATTATTGCCATGAAGGCGCATATTGTTCCAACGATAAATCCCACGATTACCTGTGCGAGAGTGTGCTGTCGCAGTATCATTCGGCTTGTGCCTACTACTCCGCCCATTATTACTACCACCGACAGCCACCATGATGGGTTGAAAATGAAGATGTGTGAGAAAGCCATTATTGCTCCTGCCACGCCTCCTATTGCTGCCGAGTGTGTTGAAATTTTCCAGTGGATGTTTATTATGGCGCATACTATCTGTATGAACAGTGCTGCTATTAGGATTGTTCCCATGAAGTGCGGGATGTGCATGCGCTTCATGAAATAGAAGCACGAGAAGTAGCAGATGATAGAGATAACGTATGGTATGATGCGTTTTTCCTTTGCTCCGAACTCAATCGGTGTCCACCCGTGATAGTTTCGGTAGGCTCGTATGAGCAGTGTCGGCAGCAACACGGTGAACAGATATACAAGTGTCAGTACGAAAATCTTTGCCAGAAAAGGGTAGTAGCTGAGGTTGCTGAACAGGAAAAGAGCTATCAGTCCCACCAGCGGAAGGTAGAACGGAGTGAAGATAACGCTCAGTATTCGAGCGACGATTATAATGTTTTTCTCGTTCATTGTTCTTTTCTCAGTCTTGCAACCGGTATTCCTAATTTCTCCCGATATTTGGCTATTGTGCGTCGTGCGACGGGGAAACCTCGTTCTTCGAGCAGTTCTTTCAGTTTCTCGTCTCCGTATGGGTGTTTCTTGTCTTCGTTGTCTACGATGTCTTGAAGTGCTATTCTTACCTGTTTTATAGACAATTCCGTTCCCTCTTCGGTGGTATAGGTGTCGCTGTAGAATGTTCTCAGCGGATAAATGCCCCAGCGTGTCTGTACGTATTTCAGGTTAGACACTCTCGATATGGTCGACACGTCGAGTCCGCAGCGCTCCGATACGTCTTTCAGAGCCATTGGTTTCAGGTCAGCTTCGTCGCCGCTGACAAAGAATTTGTGCTGAATTTCAACAATAACCTTCATTGTTGTCAGCATGTTTGAGCGTCTCATGGTTACCGCGTCGATGAAGTCTTGTGCCCGTTCCACCTTGTCGCGTGCATATTTCAGTGCTTCCCGCTCTCCCTTAGTGAGTGTCTTGCGGTCTTTCTGGTATTCGCCCACCATGTCGTTGAACGATGGCGACACCGTGAGGTGTGGCAGGTTGCCTCTGTTCAGATATATGCTGATGTTTCCGTCGTCGTCGGTGTCGACGATGAAGTCAGGCGATATCTGTTGCAGGCTGCGTCCTATTGTTTCTCCGAGAGCGGCACCTGGTCGCGGGTTCAGCCTCCGCACTTCCTGCTGTACGGCTTTCAGGCTGTCGTAGTTCAGGTGCATTTTCTCTTGAATGAGCTTCCAGCTCTTTCTTTTGAATAGGTCGAAGTATCTTTTTATTATGCTTTTCAGGTTTGTCAGTGCAGCGTATGCATCGCTGTTTTTTTTCTTTTCTGCTGCCAGTTGTCGCATTTTGCGTTCTATCTGTATCATCAGACACTCTTGCAGCGTGCGTGCTCCGATGCCGGCAGGGTCGAAAGTCTGCAAAACGGCAAGCATCCTGCCTATTTCTTTCTCGTCGACGTAGATGTTGTGGTATATAGCCAGTTCGTCGGAGATGGTGGCAAGGTCTTTCCGCAGCAGTCCGTCGTTGTCGAGCGAGCCTATCAGGTATTCCAGCACGTCTTGTTCCTGTTCGTTGAGCGATGTTTCTCCCATCTGCTCTTTCAGGTAGTCGTAGAATGAGACGGTGTCGCCATAGACCATTTCTTCGTAGTCTGCGGCATAGTTGGTGATGTGTTCCTTTTCATAGTTTGGCAGCCTGTCGTCGCTGTCTATGTTGTCGAGTGCAGCGTCTATGGCGTCGGCTCTTTCTTCGCGTTCCGTCTGCTGCTCATAAGTTTCCAATGCATCTGCATTTTCGGCGTTGTCGTTGTTTTCGGCATATTCGTTGTCCGACAGGGTTTCGAGTGCTGGGTTGTCGTCAAGTTCTGCGTTTACGGTCTCCTCGAGTTGTGCCAGTGGCATCTCGAGAAGTTTCACCTGTATCATCTGGCTTGCAGTCAGTCGTTGCTGTTGTATTGCCTTTTGCAGTTGTTGCTGATAAAGTCCCGTTCGCATCTTGTAGCCTCCTTATGTTGTTCTATGCGTTTTTCTGTCGTTGTCCCATTCGTGCTTCTACGACATTTACAACGTAGTCGCCGAGTTTTTCACATTCCTGTACGATGTCCATGTACATTGTTCCTATGGCGTAGGTGTACTTATGTTCGTTCACGTCGGTAATGTTTTGAGTTTTCAGCTGAGTGCGATAGTTGTTTATTTCGTTTTCTATGTTGAACGAGCGGTTGGCATCGAGCAAGTCCTTTCGTCCCGAAAGCATGACGTTCATCTGTGTCAGTGCGTCGTCGGTGAGTTGCATCAGTTGTGTCATGTGCTCGTATTGCTTTTCGGTAAACTCCTCCTTGTCCTTTATTCTTCTGCTGAGTGTTCGTGCGATGTTGTAGCAAGAGTCGCCGATGCTCTCTATTTCGCTTATCTCGCGCAGCATGGCTCTGATTTTTGCCTTTGTTTCGTCAGACAGGTGTGAGTTGCTCACTTCGTCGAGGTATTTGGCAATTTCTATTTCCATGTTGTCGCTGATGTCTTCGTATTTCTCTATTCTCGAGAATGCCTTTGCAAACTTTGCCTGGTCTTTTTCGTGCAGAAGTTCCCTCACCATGCCGAACATGCGCTGTATGCGTTCGGCAAACGAGCGTATTTCCTTTTGTGCCTCGAGCACTGACAGTTCTGGTGTCTTCATTATGCCGGCTGTGATGAAGTGCAGGCGGAAGTCTTCTTCCTCATCCTGTTTCTTAGGTTTGATGACCAAGCATACAAAGCGCTCGATGAGCGGCACAAACCATATCAGCAGCAGGGTGTTGCTGATGTTGAAGGCTGAATGGAATGTTGCGAGCACCATAGAAGCCTTTACTGCGAAGTTTGGCGCCGTTGCCGGCATGTCGGGGTCGAAGCCTACGATGTGGCAGACCATGCTGAAGAACGGTTTTAGCAGTATCAGTACCCAGATTACGCCCAGGCAGTTAATGCTGAGGTGTGCGAAGGCTGCACGTCGTGCCGATATGTTTGCCGTTGCGGCTACTATGTTCGACGTTATGGTCGTGCCTATGTTTTCTCCCAGCACGAGCATTATGCCCTGATCGATGTGCAGTACGCCTGTGGTGCAGAGGGTCATCGTTATAGCCATGATGGCTGCCGACGACTGTACGCAGAGCGTGAGCAGCGTTCCCATGAGCAGGAACAGCAGCGAGTTCCAGAACGTGTTGGCGTTGAATTGGCTGAAAAATGCGCTTATGTTGTCGGCATACTGTCCTGCCACGAGGTCGGAGCCTGTTGCTTTCAGCGTGCCCAGTCCCAAGAAAAGGAATGCTACGCCGAAGAGGAAGTCGCCCAGTATGCGGCGCTTTTTCATGTATATGAGTATGATGCCGACGAAGAATGCCGAATAGACATAGTCTGTAATGTTGAACGAGAAGCCGAGCGACATGATCCAAGCCGTTATGGTCGTACCGATGTGTGCGCCCATTATGACGGAGATGGCTTGCACGAGCGTGAGCAGTCCGGCGTTGACAAACGACACGGTCATGAGCGTTGTAGCCGTAGAACTCTGTACGGCTGCCGTAACAAACATGCCGGTCAGCATGCCGGTAAAGCGGTTTGTCGTCATCGCTCCCAGAACGTGGCGCAGCTGCGAGCCTGCCATCTTCTGTAAACTCTCGCTCATCGACTTCATTCCGAACATCAGCAGAGCCAGCGAACCAACAAATTTGAATATTATCAGTATGTCCATAATTATCGTTAAAGTCTGTGTTTCATCCTTAATATGTCCGACAGGCGGTTGTGGGCGGCTGCAAGTCTGTGGTCGCTTTGCTTTTGCCGGCATTTCCATGCCTGTGTTTTCAAGTTGCAAAGATACGAATAACTATGCTAAGAACAAAGGAAAATGCCTATATTTTCAATAATTTTTCGGCAGTGTCGTGTTGTTTTTTCTGTGGCAGGGGTGTCGTGGTACGAATGGGAAAAGTTGTGGGTAGTCAACTCAAGGTGCCGGCTCGTGGCGAGAAGATGCTAATCAATTTTGGCTCGTTTACTGTCGCGTGAGTGCCCGCGAAAGTCGTTTCTGAAATTGCAGGGGCAAAATATGCCCAGAATTCGTATATATCTGCAATCGACTGACATTCAGATTGTTAACTCTAAACATAAGCGTTTTGTGCAAGAAACACTAGTGTTAAAATTGTCAAAGAGTATGTTTGACATTGTCAAACAGTGTGTTTGAGGAGGTCAGACATAGTGTTTGGGCATGTCGGGTACAGCATTTTGCATGGCGAAAAATGCGAAATAGATGTCTCAAAGATACTCTTTGACAATTTTAACAATTATGTCTGGTCTTGAAATTAACAGATTTTTGCACTTTCAGGGGCTAAAAATTTTCTATTTGGAGAGTTTTTCTGTGTCAAAAATTTTCATCATTTTTCGGGTCGGAGAGAATTTCTGACGAGTTTGGCACGGTTTTTGTAGGGAGTCGGTTTTGCCTGTCTTGTTTTTGCGTCTGCAAGCCATTGCCGACGGTTTCCCCTGCTGGCATTCACCGTTGCATCATCTTTCCCACCATCGTGCTCAGCCTTGCAGCAGCGCGGTCGGTGATGTGGTCGGCGTCGAAGAAGTCGCTGTCGCTGAACATCCGGCTGTCGTGCAGGTCGACTACGGTGGCGCCGTAAAGCCTTCTGCACTTGTCGAGCGTAGAATCTATGAACCGTCGCTGTCGCACGGGTATCAGTCGGTTGTATTTCTTGCATGTTGGTGTCTGCACGATGGTTAGCCTCAGTCGGTTCTTCTTGCAGTATTCGGCTATGTCGAGCAGTTCCCTTTCGTTGTAGTCAGCCAGTCGCCAGTCGCCGCAGATATGTCCTTCAGCCCTCTGCCTGACGCTCTCGTCGTCAAGCTGCGACGGGTCGCGCTGGTCGGCTTTGTAGGTGTAGCACCATCCGGCAGAGTCTATCTCCATGTCCTCGTGCCTCATGTGCTTCTGCCATTTAGCCTGTACGGTGGCAGGATGCAGCAGTTCCAAAGAATATTCCGACAGCAGGCTGTGTCGCCTGATGCCCATGTATATGCGGTAGAACGTAGCCCTGTGTGCGCCTATCTCGTCGAGCGACGGGTCGAAAAGATTGGAGTTGTCGACTGTAATGATGACGTTTTTCAGCCGCTTGCACATCGGTGCATAGTGCCTGAGCAGCAGGTTGTCGTAGTCGATGGTCTGCGACACGTTGGCAAGGTTGTATGCGTTGCAGCCGACGTATTGCGGTCTGAAACTGAAAAGCGCGTGAGAGTTGCCGAGAATTATGGTCTCCACAGTGGCAGCATTGTCGGTCATCCATCGGTCTTTAGCCTTGTAGGAATTGTCCCACGAGCGTATGTAAGCCTCGATGCCGGCGGCGATGAGAACCACAAGCACGAGAAAAATCGCTGTCTTTATGATGAATCTACGCATGGCTTTCTTAGAATTGGAAATAAATAAACGTTTGTGCCTCGCCCCTCAGCAGTATGATGGCAGTGGCAATGAGAAGGTATACGGCATAGCGCGCGACGGTCGTCTTCGCTCCGGCAGCACCCATCCAGCCTGCAAAATGCAGTGCGTGGGGGTGTCGGCGCTGCATCCATTCTGCTGCAACGATGACGGCTGAATAGAGCAGTGCCGCCTTTCCGTGCATAATAGTCAGCGGACTGTCTGCCATGCTTGCAGCCAAGTGGACGATGTAGTCAACCGCCTGCGACATCGACGGGGCGCGGAATATTATCCAGCCGAACACCACCAGCAGGAACGTCAGCAGCATCCTGCACACGTCGGCGATGCACAGCTGAGGCTCGTCGGCAAACTTCCGCGACTTGCTGACAAGTATTATCGGCACGAAAAGCACTGCATGATACAGCCCCCAGCAGACGTATGTCCAGTTGGCGCCATGCCACAGTCCGCTCAGGGCAAACACCGTCAGCGTGTTGCGAAGCGTAATCCACTTGCCGCGACGGCTACCTCCGAGGGGAATGTAGACGTAGTCGCGAAACCAAGTCATAAGCGAGATGTGCCAGCGACGCCAGAATTCGGCTATGTTTCGCGAGAAATAAGGCATGCGGAAGTTCTGCATCAGGTTTATGCCGAACAGCCTTGCCGTGCCTATCGCTATGTCGCTGTAGCCCGAGAAGTCGCAGTAAATCTGGAAAGTGAACAGTATGGCGCCGACAGCCATCGTCGTTCCGTTCATCGACGAATAGTCCTGCCAAATAGTATCAACAGCCAGCGCGCAGTTGTCGGCTATAACCATCTTCTTGAAAAATCCCCACAGCATCTGCCTGCAACCGTCGACGGCACGCGGATAGCTGAACGTGCGCCTGCCGAGCATCTGCGGCAGAAGGTTTGTGGCACGCTCTATCGGACCGGCAACAAGCTGCGGAAAGAACGCAATGAACGTGCAGAATGCCACAAGGTCGCTGGTGGCGGCAATCTTTTTCCTATACACGTCGATGGTGTACGACAGCGACTGGAACGTATAGAAACTGATGCCCACAGGCAAGATAATGTCCAGCGTCGGAAAATCGGCAGACATGCCTACCGACGAAAGCATGACGGCAAAATTGTCGACGAAGAAGTTATAGTATTTGAATACAGCCAGAATGCCTATGTTCAGCACAATGTTGGCAGCCACAGTCAGCCTGTCCCGCCTCTTGCTCTCTGCACTTCCGACGATGAGCAGACCGCTCGCGAAACTGCTGAGCGACGTTATCATTATCAAGATGAGAAACCGCCAGTCCCACCAGCCGTAGAAAACGTAGCTCGCCGCAAGCAGCACGCTGTTTTGAAGTCTGACGCTGCGGCGTGTCAGCCAGTACAGTGCGAACACCACCGGCAGGAATATAAGAAAAGCTGCTGACGTGAATGACATGCTGCGTTCTTGGAGTTTATTAGTTATTCAGTCCTTGTTTACCTTTCGCCTCATAACGTGTATGGAAAACGAAAGCTATATAATTATAAACGCTCAACATAAGAATTTATTATGCTGAGCGTTTAATGATTTTATTTATTCATCCCAAATTGTTCCGCCTGATGATGTCGGCTTGTCGTCTTCGTCTATTTCCATGTTAAAGGAATTGGCTCCTACTGTCGGGTTGCCTGCATCGCTTGCTCCAGGACCGAGACAAACTAATTCTGTACTTAATACTTTTATAGTTGGTTTTATATATGTCTCCATTTTTATGTATATATCTTTTATGTTTATAATTCTGTTGTCTGTCGATGAAACTATGTTGTTAATTCTTGACAATCTTCTTGCCGTTTATGATGTAAATGCCTTTAGGCAGGCTGCTGAACGACATGTCGATACTGCGGCCTTGCAAGTCGTAGATGACGTTAGAACTGTCTTCCTGAACCATCTGGAATGTCAGTGCGGTAGTTTCGTCTGTAGGTTTGTCGTCCTGTTGTGCTATGCGTAGGTATGCAGGACCGTTGCTTCCGTCTTGTCGGTTGAAGAAGTATGCACGGAAAGCAGGAACAGTTGCGTCGGCAACAAGCCCGAAGTTGGTGCCGGCATCGTCAAGATGGTAGATGTTGTTGAGCGTGTTGCTATGGAAGATACCTTCGAATCCGAAGATGTCGGCTGTTGTTATTGCCCTTGTATCGGCTTTGACTACAGTGTTTTCGCCAATGAAGTTCAGGGTCTTGTCTTGCAGGTTCCACTCCTCGCCCCAACGATTGCCCGGAACGGCTATAATATATGGTATGTATGCTTCCATGTTGTTTGCATAGTCGAAGTAGACAGTTCCGTTGTCAGACTGCTGTGTGTACGAATTAACCCAGAAGTCTTTGTCAGAGTCGGTGCTACTGTGGAACCAGTCTATCTGCTTGTTGCTTTCGGCAACAACTACCTTGTCAACATCGAAAGGAAGAACGATGGTCTCCCAACCGCCTGTCCCGTTGGTTGAATGTTCCATCCTTCGACTGTAACTTATGGTCTCGGCAGTGAAAGTGGTTGGTACATACAGTGCGTAATTGTCGCTGAGTGTGATGCTTTCAGACTTGTTTCCTATGATTACATTTGAAGTGATGCCTGCAGGCACGCTGCCAGAGCTGCCCAAGTAGTAGAGTGTGTTTGGATTGTTGTTTGGTGTTACATGACTGACATTCGTCGCAGCACTCATGTCAACAGCCAAAGCATTTTCAGGAACGGCAAAGCTGGTTGTCGGGGCATACATCTCAAAGCCATTGGTGTTGAATACTTTTATTGCAGGTATGCATCTGTAATTGGCTTCTTGTGCAATGTGGTCATAGTAACTGCCACCGTTAGGTATAAGTATTAAATAATATGTTTTATCATATTCCAGTTCTGCAAAATGGAACGGCACTGCAACGGTTTCGCCCACAGGTATGTAATAGTTGTCTGTCTGTGCAGTCTTTCGACGTATATAGGAACCGTCAACATACCAAAGCTGGGCAGAAAGGTCTATGCTGTATGGAGAGTCAGAAGTGTTTTCCACATTGAAATATCCGTCAAGGACATTGCCATAGACATTCTTCCCGGTGGCAATGTGGTTTACTGTAATTCCTGCATATCTCGGGGTAGGATTAGCAGTTGGGGAGTATGGCTGTATGTCTACGGTAGAAGACCCTATAATATTGTTGCCTTCGCTGTCGGTAGACACCCAAATGTTATACGTTCCTCCGTCGCTTGTTACGTTTATGTCAAGAGTAGTAGTAGCTGAACCGCCGGCTTTTACGACTATATTTCCTCTGGCAGGGTCATCGCCCTTGTTCTGCGTGGTGCTTGCAAACAGATAGAGGTCTCCATAATAGTCACGTGTACCTTCGTTGTTAACGGTTAAATATACAGGTGCGCTGTAAGGTGTGTCTGAACCTGATGTATAGGCTATATTTCCCGCTGCAATGCCGGATGCATGAAGGGATTCACCGTAATGGCGGACGTAGAGCATAAATGAGCTTCCGTCATAGTCCATCATGGCATCGTCATGATTTGTAAGTACCATGGGGTACTCTTTGGAATCACCATCTATCTGGGTTACAAGAAACAGTCTATATGTACCGGCTGGCATGTCTGAATGGGCAAGCATGTCAGATGTTAGTGTGAATTTCAGGTCAGACCAGCCCCAGCCAATGTTTGGGTCTGGCATGAGATATTGTGTCAGAAAATATGTTTCATTTGTTACCTCATTAGTCGCACGTAATATTGCGAAAAAGTCTCCTTTAAGTTCCGATATTTTATATAAGTTGTAGCTTATGCTATTTCCGTTTATATAGTTCAACCCACCTGTCATATGATTATTGGGTTTGTATTCTTCAGGAACGTCAGACGGTTCCGCACCTATTGTTGCTGTTTGCCGAGAGGCATATCCATCGGAAGACGAGGATGCTCCAATGCCGCTGTTGTCGCCTGGATTTAGTACAGAAATAAGGAAATAGCCATTGTTACTTCCGCCCCATCCCCAATTCACATGGAACAGACCATCTATGTCGTATCCATCTATTACAAACTGATGACCACCACCATTAGAATCACCACAATATAGTACAGGACGTTTATTAACAAGTTCATTATATATTAGGTCGTCCCATTCGTCAGCCCCATAGTCTATGCGATAGACATTAGTAGTGTTGTTGCTGTAGCCGAAATAGTTTATCAATGCAAACGGAAGCATTTCCGAACGTGCACCAGAACCTCCATTGCTTGATATGTTATAGTCCATCTGTACTGAATAACCGCAATATTTCATCAGGCTTGCAACAGCATTGTCTTGTACTGATGTTTCATTGCCTGTGTAATTGTCAACCATGTTGTCCCAGTCAATAGGGGAGTTGGCTGGAATAGCATCAAGTTCCAATCCGAGTTTTTTGGTAGTATAGCCGGGTATTTCTTTCAAAGTTGCATTGATACTATTAGCGCGGTGATAGTATAACACCTGAGCCATAGCCGTTGCTACACAGCCTGTAACGCATTGTTCTGTATATAATGGACACTGATTGTTATAAGGTGTACCTTGATTCCAGTTGCAGGGGAGCAGCGGAGCAATATCATGTTTTGAAACACTCATTGCTTTCATTGTTTTTTGAGAACGCGGCATTGCTTTGCCATTTTCAATCAACTGCAGCTGGTCAGCGTATGACTCCATCCATGCCTTAATATGTTCCGGCAAATTGTCAGTGTCAAACTTTCCGCTGTCAGAATAACCGAGAATAGGGGGCATCCTGTCATCTCCCGACACTATAACAAAACCTTTGTCATCGTCCATGTTGAAAACATAGTAGCTTGCATCATTGCTTGTTTTGTGCTTGCTTGGCGCACGGAATGACATGCTTAGTTTCTCAATTTTGGCTATACCTCTTTTAGATAGGAATGCCTTAGCCTCTGTAAGAGCTTGCTGTTGATTTCTTGGTGCTGCCCATATAGTTGTTGCGATGAGGCAGAACACGAACAAAATAATACTTTTTTTCATCTTTAAATTATGCTTGTTAATGATTTCTTCGCAGATTGATATTTACACACATTTATCATAAATGCATGCAAAAATAACACTATTAAATGAAAAAAACAATTTTTTTGCGGTTTTTATAAAAAAACAAGTCTACTTTTTGTGTTATTCAAATTATTATTTTACTTTTGCAAAGATAATACATGGAATTTCAAAACATTCAACTTATATAGAAATATAAAACAATATAATTATGGTGGATTATAAAGAACTTGGTCTCGTCAATACGCGCGAGATGTTTAAGAGGGCAATCAACGGCGGATATGCAATACCGGCCTTCAATTTCAACAATATGGAACAGTTGCAGGCTATCATAAAGGCTTCATCTGAAACAAAGTCGCCTGTTATACTGCAAGTGTCAAAAGGCGCACGCAATTATGCAAACGCTACGTTGCTCAGATATATGGCACAGGGTGCTGTGGAATATGCTAAGGAGCTTGGATGTGAGCATCCGGAAATCGTGCTGCACCTCGATCACGGTGATACGTTTGAGGTTTGCAAGAGCTGTGTAGACTATGGCTTCTCGTCGGTGATGATTGACGGCTCGGCATTGCCATACGATGAAAACGTAGCTCTCACAAAGAAGGTGGTTGAATATGCACACCAGTTCGACGTAACGGTTGAAGGCGAGCTCGGCGTGTTGGCAGGAGTGGAAGACGAGGTTGTAGCAGAAGAAAGCCACTACACAAAGCCTGAGGAGGTGATAGACTTCGTAACAAAGACAGGTGTAGACTCTCTCGCTATATCAATAGGAACAAGTCACGGAGCATATAAGTTCAAGCCAGAACAGTGTACACGCGACCCGAAAACCGGAAGGCTTGTACCTCCACCACTGGCTTTCGACGTTCTCGACGCCATAATGGAGAAGTTGCCGGGATTCCCAATAGTGTTGCACGGCTCATCGTCAGTGCCACAGGAATACGTAGACATCATCAACAAGTACGGAGGCAAGCTGCCTGATGCAGTAGGTATACCGGAAGACCAGCTGCGCAAGGCTTCCAAGAGCGCCGTATGCAAGATAAACATCGACAGCGACTCGCGTCTTGCCTTTACGGCTGCCGTGCGCAAGGTGCTCGCAGAGAAGCCGGGAGAATTCGACCCACGCAAGTATTGCGGTCCGGCACGCGACCTCATGGTGGAACTCTATAAGCACAAGATTGTAAATGTGCTTGGAAGCGACGGAAAATTAATACAGAAATGATTCATTAAGTCATAATAATTGAATTGGTAAGCAGACGGGAATTCTTTTCGGAGGATTACCCGTCTCTTTTTGTTCTTAATAATAATATAGGGATTTCACACCCCTTTTTTAGGGTTTTCCCTTTTATTATATTGTATATTTTACTTATCTTTGCAACGGAATAATTTAAGTGAAGATATGAAAAAGCATTTATTTATTATCGTATGCACAGCAATGCTATTGAGCAGTTGCGGTACTTATACAGGAACAGGCACTTATATAGGTGCTCAGTTTGGCGGCATTCTCGGCTCAGCTATAGGCGGTATCAGCAATGGCGGTCGTGGCAGTGATGTCGGAACAATAATCGGCATGGCTGGAGGTGCCATCGTTGGAGGTGCCATCGGCAATGCAAAAGACAAGGCAGATGCCCGCGATGTGCATGAACACTACCAGATGGTGCAGGAAAGAAAGGCGGAAGCAAATGCTACGGGCAACTATGGCAGTGATATGTATGATGATACTGACAGCGGATTTGATGCCACTGGCAGTGGTGACGACATTCTTTACGACTTCAGCGGACCAGACTACACTGACGGATACAGCGCCACGCAGCCGTCAAGCAACAACGTGGCACCGGCTGCAACGTCAGCCCTCGTGGAGGTAAGAAATGCCCGTTTCGTTGACGATAACCGCGACAATATCATAACTTCAAATGAATTGAGCAAGGTAATATTTGAGGTTGTCAATACATCGCACGTTACTCTTTACAATATTCAGCCTATCGTTGAGGAAACAACAGGCAACAAGCACATCTTCATTTCGCCGTCGGTACATGTTGAATCGTTGTCGCCGGGCAGCGCAATAAGGTATACGGCAATGGTAAAGGCTGACAAGCTGAAGGCGGGAACAGCATGTTTCAAGGTGTCGGTAAAGACCGGCTCGCAAACCATTTCTAAGATACAGGAGTTTAACATACCGACTGCGAAGAAATAATTTGCGGCAAAGAAGCAATCAACATCAACCATAAATAAAGAACAAAAACATTTTTTTAATAACAAATTAGGCTTATTAGAATAGGAAAACAACTTATTTTGAGTATGCTGCTTATGCTTGTAGGCATGGCAGTACACGGTCAAGGTGTGTATAATAGTGTTATAAACAGCGAGGCATAGTTTAGCAAATATACTGTTATTGATGGCAATTCAGATGGTGCTAAATAGACATACAGCACGTTTATGAATGCTGCAAGCTGTATGCGCGACTATGATGCAGACGACTGGTTAATTACCCCCCCGCCATTTCATTTCAAGCTGGCAAGACATATCGTGTCATGTTTACTGCAAAAACAGACTACGGAAGGACAAATGAGAAACTGACGCTGAAGATGGGATCTTCGGCAACTGTTGATGCCATGACAACAGCAATCGGTTCTGAGGTAACTGTTTCAAGCGAAAATAACAGTACATTTATGGAAATATTTGTTGCCCCGATAACAGGCGACGGATATATCGGTTTCCACTTTAACACTACCGGAGAGTATTTCTTTATATTGTAAGCATCTCGGTTATCGAGATGGCAGACCAGAGTGTTCCTGCTGCTGTATCAGACCTGACGGTTACACCGGCAGCGCTGGGGAGAACACTTATAACTCGCCAGAGTTACTACCAAAGCGCAACTTACGCGCCTGCCGGAATATGATTTATTTGTAGTTTTCGTCAATTTACATGCCTGTCGTAATGTGTCAGCCGGCTGCATGTAGAGGGTGTTTTTCTGACGTGTTGATTATTTTTTACTGCTGCGTGAGTGCCCTCGAAAGTCGTCGCGAAGAAAAATGGTGCAAAATATGGCTGTTTTTCGTGTGCATGTTTAAGTTGTTGACACTCAATTATTTACTCGTAAAACATAGCATAATGTGCAGAAAATAAGACTGTTAAAATTGTCAAAGAGCATGTTTGAGATTGTCAAACACACTGTTTGAGGTGGTCAGACACTGTGTTTGGGGATGTCGGGCACTGTGCCTGACAGCATAAAAAGACGAAATAGGAGGGTCAAACATGCTCTTTGACAATTTTAACACTTATGTTTGATGTCTGATTTTACAAATTTTTGCTGAGTAAAAGACTTGTTAACATCTCTTTTGGGCATTTCTGTCTGTCAAAATAAGATCACAGACGATGCCAAAACCGCTACGTGTTTTTGAACTTAATGCATGGATATGACGCTATGGTTTACACCGTAAAAACAACGTGAGTTCGACGTAAGAAAAGTGTTGAAAAAGTTGTAGGAGTGAAATATTTTTAGTAACTTTATAGGTGAAAATCAAACAGTTACATTAAAACATCCACTCCTATGACTGATGCAAATTTAATA
>Ga0256406_1000514_pt1 | contig 70093 bp, 52 predicted proteins | sample RumenRJG_03DNA_FD_185986 | JGI IMG/M metagenome (GOLD analysis project Ga0256406, IMG submission 185986) | Bovine rumen microbial communities from Lethbridge, Alberta, Canada - RJG_03 | ecosystem: Host-associated > Mammals > Digestive system > Stomach > Rumen | place: Canada: Alberta | collected... | reverse complement strand
GCAAAAATTGAATTCGCCAGTTATTCTCGGGGTTTCGATGGGTGCCGCCAAATATATGTGCGGTTATGATGTGGTCGTCGCCATGGTGCGCGCCATGGATAAAGATTTAGGAATCACCGTTCCGGTGGCTCTCCACTTGGATCACGGTAATTTCGAAGCGGCCAAAGCTTGCATCGCAGCTGGATTTACTTCCGTCATGTTCGATGGCTCGGCGCTTCCATTCGAAGAAAACGTCGAAAAGACCAAAGAGCTCGTTGCGCTTGCCCATAGCAAAGGCATTTCCGTCGAAGCCGAAGTCGGCGCGATCGGAGGAACAGAAGACGGCGTGACGGCCGATGGCGAAGTCGCCGATCCCGAAGAATGCAAGAAAATCGTTGCCCTCGGCATTGATTTCTTAGCCGCTGGTATCGGCAATATCCACGGCATTTATCCCGCGAACTGGAAAGGCCTTCATATCGATGTGCTCCGGAAGATTAATGAAGCGACAGGCAATATCCCATTAGTGCTTCATGGCGGAACGGGCATTCCGGATGACCAAATCGTTGCTGCCATTCACGAAGGCGTTTCGAAGATTAACGTCAACACCGATTGCCAGCTCGTCTTTGCGCAAGCCACGATTGATTATTGTGCCGCTGGCAAAGCGAACCCCACTGCGGATAACTTAGACAAAGGTTACGATCCTCGTAAACTTTTGAAGCCAGGCTATCTCGCCATTCAAGCGAAGGTCGAAGAGAAGATGAGACTCTTTGGCTCCGTTGGCAAAGCGGCGAAATAAGTCCCTTCTATCGCCTTATGACCCTCCTTCGGGAGGGTTTTCTTTTTATCCTATATATAAATAAGATATGAGATGCAATTTAGATTCTAAAAAGCAGGAACAACATCCAATATGATTACCACGACAATGTCGATTGCAAGTCTAATGGCTGCTGGGATTTCATAACTGTCTACTTCTATTTGATTCGTCCACAGTGGCTGATTTCAAAAATAGTCGCCTTGAATCCGTTACTTCTGGCTACATTCTCTCTCGATATGAAGTTGACTTTACCTATGATGGAAGCGTCGTCATGACCGCAGCTTTCGGTAACGGGTCGGCCACTATAATCAATTTAGAAAACATAACGAGCGAATTGATTAACAACTATCAGCTTGTGGTTTGAGAAAGAACTTCTGAGCAATCTAGTAGTGAAGAAAAAACGGGACTTCAATCCCGTTTTTGGTTCTTTTCTTCTTTTTTCTTCTCGTGATGGTAGTCGCGAATCAAACGTCTAGCGGCTTTTGAGGAAGAAACGCAATGAGGGCAACTGCCTGAAGAAGTCGCAATGTTGCGTTTCCGTTTCTTGATCGCTGGATATACCCACTTATAGAAGATGACTAACAGTAAGAGAAGAATAACGATAATTAAGGTAAGCCAATCGACCCAGTTCATAATCCTTTGACCCCCATAAATCCGTTTAATCCCCAGCCAATGACGCCGAATAAGGTAGAAATCAAATAAGCCCAGGCCAGTTCCATACCCATGGTGGCGATGAGTTTCTTCATCGATCCTAATTCTCTCCGCATGGCCGAAACGGCGGACACGCAAGGAATGGAGAATAAGTTAAATGCCAAGAAAGAGAAGGCAATCCACGGGGCACCGGCACTGCCATCGGCCAAGAAACCAAAGGGACCAGCTAAGGCTAAAACGTTATCACCCGCAATGACGGCCAAAGAAGAGACGACCTGTTCTTTCGCGATTAAGCCTTGAATCGCTGAAACGGTTAGCCCCCAGGAATAATGGCCGCCCCAGGCCGGAATAAAGAGGTAGGCCAAGACTTTGCCAACGCCGGCTAACATACTCGAACCGATATCGGCCGTGGTCATGTCGGTATAATCCGTGGGACCCACATATCGCCAAGTCCAGGTAAACCGAGTGAATAGCCACACAAAGAACGTGCATAAAAAGATGGTCGTGCCGGCCCGTTCTAAGAAATCTAAGGTCTTATCTTGCACATCGCGGAAAGAATAATAGGCATTCGGCCATTTATAGCTCGGGAGTTCAGAGATAAACGAATCATTGTCACCTTTAAAGAAGACCTTTTTTAATAGCAAAGAGGTAAGCAAGATAATGGCGATGGCCATTAAATAGCAAACAAAAGAAATCACCCAGCCATAATTGGGGAAAATCACGCTGGCAAGCAAAGACATCACCGGCAATTTTGCATTGCACGGAATAAATGGCGTCAACATGATGGTCATTTCTTTTTCTTCGGGATCTTCGACCGTTCTTGCCGTCATGACGCCTGGAACAGAACAACCCGTACCCACAATAAAGGGGATAATGCTTTTGCCCGAAAGGCCAAAATGCTTAAAAAGCTTATCTAAGAAGAAGGCAATCCGGGACATATAGCCACTGCCTTCCAATAACGATAGGCACAAGAACAGCATCACCAGTTGTGGAATGAAAGACAGCACCGTAGAAATACCGCCGATAATGCCGTTAGACACCATATCAGCCGTCCACATTGAACCACCGCCCGCTAAGATGGCATCCCCGATGATGGGTCCTAATCCTTTAATGTTAAAGGGAACCTCATGGAAAAATACCTCAATGGTTTCCGAGCCATTAAATAAGGCTGAAATAAAATCGCTCGTTAATGAACCAACCACCCCGACCGAGATGAAATACATCAAGGCCATGACCACCAAGAAAATCGGGAAGCACAGCCATTTATTGAGCACAATGCGGTCAATTTTGTCCGTCAGCGATTCCGGCATGACTTTGCGGGTTTCGCAAGCACTCGTTAACCGCGTAACAAACCGATAACGTTGGTCAGCAATGATTTGTTCAGCATCCATGCCATATTTTTGTTCCAAGGCTTGGACTTCTGCTTTCGTCGAAGAATTGCTTAAAGCAACATAGTAAGGATCGGATTGAAATACATTGACGGCACCGAAAATCGCATTAGGGCTTTCTTCGAGCTCATGCCGTAAGTCCCCGGCAATATGGTCTACTTCTTTTTGAATGTCTTCGGGGAAAACCTTTAAGTGAGGGTTATTCCGGTACGTCTTTTTTTGAATCGTATCGATTAAAGTCGGAATGCCTTCTCCCGTCTTTGCGGAGATGCGGATGACAGTGAGGCCAAGCATCTCTTCGAGTTTCTTTTCTTGCAAACTGATTCCGTTTTTCTCTAAGATGTCCGCCATATTTAAGGCAACGATGACATCGCAGTCGAGCTCGGCTAACTGGGTCGTCAAATATAACGAACGTTCAAGTGCCGTCGCATCCACAATATTGATAATGAGGTCGGGATGTTGCTCTAGGCAAAAGTTGCGGGTGACTTTTTCTTCTGCCGTATAAGGCGACAAGGAATAAACCCCAGGGGTATCGACCAGTAACAGGTCTTTATTCCCCTTGATATAGCCTTCTTTGCGCTCGATTGTCACACCAGGCCAGTTCCCAATCGTGGCATTCATGCCGGTTAAGGCGTTGAATAGCGTGGTTTTGCCAGCGTTTTGATTGCCGATTAAGCCGATCTTCATGCTTTCTTCCCCTTTGGAAGCGCCGGGAGCACTTGAATATCGATGCCTTTCATCTCATCTAACCGCATCGCAAGTTCATAGCCCCGTAACGAAATATCCACTGGATCCCCAAATGGCGCGATTTTCTTCACTTCAATCACAACGCCTTTGGTGATGCCCATATCGAGTAAATGACGACGCAAAGCCGCGTTGTTGTTATGGAAATCCAAAACAACGGCTCTTTGTCCTTTCTTCAAGTCTGAAAGATGACCATAGTCACCTGGTTTTAAGTTTTGACGATGTTTTGTTTCATCGGGTTCAGACATAAAAACGCCTCGCTTACTCCTCCTATAGTGTAAAAGAAACCGCTCAAAAAGATGAATGAAAGCGTTTATTTTCCAACAAAATTAGCAAAAAGAGGGAAAAGATTCCTCTTTTTCACCCTTAGAAAATCTATTAATTTTCGTCATAAACACCTTGGAAAAGATTTTCGATTTGTTGAAATTCTCTTGCATCAAGTCTTATTTTTTGTTCGACAACTACATCATCGTGACGATCGTCGTGGTCCTCTACTTCTTCTTGTTCTTGCCCCTCTATTTCTTAGGATTTGGTCTTCATCAAGCCTATGTTTTTGATGAAGACTTAAATCGCGAACAATTTCCCAAGGAATATCAAAAAGGCCTTTATCTTTTAACGGAAGAAGATAAATTGCAACTTCAACTTATAAAACAGCAAAAGAAAGTCGGAAAAAGAAAAAGAAGCACAAATAAGCGTGCTTCCTTTACCTTTTAACGTTGTTTCCAAAGAGCAACGCCTTTTTGTAATCTAGCTAAACCGTCTTCTACCCGGCTTCTTGGGCAGGCGACATTCATGCGAACAAAGCCTTCGCCATCTTCCCCATACTCGCTTCCCGGGGTAATCCATAATCCCGTCTTTTCCCGTAAGAACGAGCAGAATTCGGCAGAATTCTTGGCAATCTTAGAGACGTCAATCCACAAAAGATAGGTGGCTTCTCCAGGCGTTAACGTTAATTCCGGGAGCGATGTCTTTAGAAATTCACGAACATAGGCGCGATTAGAGAAGACATATTCCCGCATCGCATCCAGCCATCCTTCTCCTTCTGTCCAAGCAGAGATGGCCAAGGGGATAGAGAAAACATTCGGTTCCCCACATTCATCGGTGTTTAATTGATCTGCCAAACGTTCCCGTAAGGATGGATTAGGAACCACGGCAATAGAACCAGGAATGCCAGCAACATTGAAGGCTTTGGTAATGGCGGTCGCCATTATGCCAACTTCTTTGGCTTCGGGGCAAGCAGAAAGGAACGGCACATAAGACGTATGAGGCGCCACAATCTCCCCATGCACTTCATCGGAGAAAACAAGCACAGAATAATGTTTTGCCAAAACGGCAATCTTCGTTAATTCTTCTTTCGTCCAAATGCGGCTGACAGGGTTTGCGGGATTACAAAGTAAGAATAGCTTTGCTTTCGGAGAAGCGAACGCTTTCTCTAAAGCGGCGAAATCAATCGAATAACCGTTCTCATCATGTAGCATCGGAACATTCACCTGGATACGGTGATTGTTCGTGATGGAGTGAAAAAAGACAGGGTATACGGGGGTTAACGTTACGACTTCATCCCCGACTTCTGTAAACGCACGGACACTGGAAGACATCGACGGAATCACGCCGGTAGAAAAAATAAACCAGTCATTCGGGAAATTCACTTGATGACGGCGTTCCATGAAGGAATGGAATGCCTGTTTCCATGCTTCCGTGGGTTCCGTATAGCCAAAGATGGGATGGGCAATCCGTTCTTGCAACGTCTTTTGCAAGCAAGGGGCAATGGCAAAATCCATGTCCGCGACCCACATCGGAAGTTCATCGGGACCGCAGTTCCATTTGATGCTTCCGCTATGACGGCGGTCAATGATGTTGTCAAAAGAATAAGTTTCAGGCATGTTTTTGAACAATAATCTGAACGTTTTTCGTGTCGATGGCGGGATCGTCTTGAATGAGTTTACCGACTTCTGGTAAATGAATCTTGCCAGAAATCGGGTTCTTAATCGAAAGAACAGGCGTCGTAATATCCGCATCGATATTCGTGCAGTATTCGAACGATAAATCCGTATCTAACACTTTCGTGCGAACAAGTTTAACACCGTTCATGTAGCAGAAACCTTGATGGGAATGAACTTCGCAATCGATTAACGTCACGTCTTCACTATTCCAGCCGAAGTATTCGCCTTCAATGACGCAGTGGTCTAATACGACATGATGGCAATTCCAGAATGCATCTTTGGTATGTAACGTGCAGTTTTTGAAATATAACTCGGAAGCGCCATCAAAGGCATAGTTACCGTCTAACGTCAGATTCCGCATGAAGACACGTTTCGAACCCATGCCAAAATAATCGCCTTTGACTTCGAGATTTTCCCCGTAGACATCTTCATTCCACCACAACGTCTCTTCAGCATTGGGGAGCTTGCAGTTCTCTAACCGTAAGCGATGGCATTTTCGGAAGTTTTTCGGCGCCTCGATTTGGCAGTGCATGAACGATGCATCATCGGTATACCATACACCGGCACGGGCGGTTTCTAGCCAATGCGAATTCGTCACATAGAAACGATGACCATACCATAAGGGATACTTCCAGCCGAACGTGCAGTTATCGATGGTCAAATCCGCGCTTTCTTTTAATGGGGATTCTCCATTATCAAACAAATCATTCTTTAAGAAGGCATTCTTCGTTTGGAATAAAGCCCGTTCGCCTTCGTAATGGCCATTTTCAATGCTTTGGCCACGGTCTTTCTCGTTTAAGGCAAATACATGGTTAATGGCTTGGGCTAACGGAAGAGAAATTGCTTCTGCGCCGATGTCACTTGGATGCAAGCCATCGAATGTGTAATAACTCGCTTCTTCAGGATAAGGATCCGTGTCTTTCACGGGATCATAATGATGTAAGGAATAAGCGGGGAAAGGTAACTTCTCCCCGTTCACCTGCATGAAATGAACGCAATTCGTTGTCATCATGCCTGAGCGACGGTGCGTGTCCACCACTTGAATATGATCACCATGGACGCTCTCTACAACGGCATTTGTGAATTCTTCTAGCCAGCCATATTTCCGTGGGCTTAAGGAATCGGGCGCGTTGTTCTTGTGATCCATGCGGTAAACGAATGGAGCGCGTTCTACTGGATTTAACACAAAAATCCAGGCCGTTGGGCTCACATGACGAATGTGTTGAATGAGAATGGCTAAATTGCCAACATAAGTTTTATTATTTGCTTTGTCAAAATCTTCGCGATTGCCGGCGGGATAAAGCCCACAATGCCAATCGTTCGTACCCAAAAGGATGCTATAAAAGTCTGCTGGAGGAATCGTTAATCCTAAGAAGTTACCGATCACTCCGCCATCAATGCCAAAGTGCTCTAACTTCACGGGGAACTTTAATTTCTCTAATGTGTGCCCAAGATAACCTTTTTGAAATCCGCCAAGGGCCGTGGTGGGATCACCGTCTAAAAACGTGAATGAGTCGCCGATGGCAACCCATGTTTTAACTTGTTCTTCCATACGGGATAATTATTTCACATCAAAAACAAAAGCGTTAGTTGAATGCACCGCTTTAGATTCAATGCAACCAAACGGCCACTTTTCTCATGAAATTGCCATCGTGGCACTGCTATCTTTTCTTTTTTTCATCATTTTTTGTTCTTCTTGTGCGAGATGTTGCGAAAGCCCTTTCATTTTTGTAAACGTTTGGTCAATAATAGAATCACCGAAAAGGAGTACATACTCTATGAATGCGAAACGACTTTTGTTGACGCTTTCTGCATTATGCCTTTTAACTGGCTGCGGAAATCCCAACACCTCCTCCTCTCATGTAGATGACAACGTATCATCACAAACCGTAGACAACCAAATCAAAGAAATCTACGACCTCTACAAAGCCCAAGGCGGCACCCAAACCTATGAAGAATGGTTAGCATCTATCAAAGGTGAAAAGGGTGAGAAAGGCGATAAGGGTGACAAAGGTGACAAGGGTGATGCCAGTGTAGTGACCATTGGTGAAAATGGCGACTGGTACATCGATGGCGTCGACACCCATGTGAAAGCCAAAGGTGAAAAGGGCGACAAAGGCGACAAAGGCGATACCGGTGCCGCAGGCGCCCAAGGCGAAAAAGGCGACACTGGTGCGCAAGGTCCGAAAGGTGACAAAGGCGACACTGGTGCACAAGGTCCGAAAGGTGACAAAGGCGACACTGGTGCACAAGGCCCCAAAGGCGACACTGGCGTGGCTGGCGCTCAAGGTGAAAAGGGCGACAAAGGCGACAAAGGTGATACCGGCGCCGCTGGCGCCCAAGGTGAAAAAGGCGATAAGGGCGACAAAGGCGACAAAGGCGACACCGGAGCCGCAGGCGCCCAAGGCGAAAAAGGCGATGCTGGCAAAGATGGCACCAATTTCTTAAAAGGAAATGGCGAACCCGTTTCTACCTTAGGAGTCAATGACGATACCTATATGGATCTCGATACCGGCTTCATCTGGACAAAGAAAGATGGCGCTTGGTCGAACTATGACTGGAACGTCACGGATATTGAGGCTTCTGCAATCACCGATCCGTTACTTGCCTCACCCTTAGTTGGTCCTGGTAAGACCAAAGCGATTGCCACCGTCAAAGCCGTGGAAACCATGGGCCCAACGGGCAAAAAAGTCCAAGCGGTCTATGCCGAAGATAATGACGCATCCACAACCGGCTGGGCACAAATCCGTTTTGCTCAAACCGTCCGCGGCGCAAAGAAATTCAGCTTTGACTATGTTTCGAACCATAGTGGCACAAAAACATTGACCGATGGCGATACCATTAATGGTGTGCAAAACGATGTCAATTGTGTCTCTGATGTCCAAACCTGCTACAACCGCGTTGGCTTTAGTGACAGACAGCGGGCAACCTATAAAGCAGGTACCGATGGAGCCGCTGGTACAACGTCTTACGAAAAGATTCAACGCTATACCAATACTGATGCGCAATTGGTCTTCGATGGCAACTGGCACCATGCGGAATACGATGTTCCAGAAGAAAACGACGAATTCGTTGCCTTTGCCGTAAAGGTGGCAAATTTGACTGGCAAATTAATCATTGCCAATCCGAAAATCATCGGCGGCCAAGCGGTGAACAAACTGGATCGTCAATATCGCTATAAGACAGCGGATACGACCGGTGTCTTCAACAACGGTATCACGGTACTTGCTGATAAATCTGCACGTTTAGATCAAAGCGTAAATCCGATTAAACGCGCGGACGGCCTTAATTTGCAATACTATTGCCTCCCGAAATTCAATGCACCTGCTGTTGGTCAAGAAGCAGAACCATACAACAACGCGAACGCGATTTTCTTCTCTCAATCGAAGCCTGCCTATGACTATTGGGGTGGTGCCGATGGCAAACAAGGTGACTACGATGACGGCAAAGCTCTTTACACTAATAATGGCTATTCAGAAATCCGCTTTGGAGGGCTCACCGCGACGGCCGGGCAAACTGTCACATTCAGTTTCGATTATGCGTTAACGAGCGAACATCACGAAAAACCTGCAAGCTTGACAAGTGAAACTGGTGCCGGGCGTGAATCCAGCGGTCAATTCATCGCGCAAATGGATGCCGATGGCTGGATGAATGGCATTTCGCTTGACGGCGACTATGTTGCTGGTGAGAATGGCTATACCATCAGCAACAAGATCGTTGCCGACGGTGAGTGGCACCATATGGAAATCACCCGTGTGGCAACATCCGATACGTCAAAGCAAACGGCGAACTCTTGCATTACCTTGAAGTTCTATCACTGGGTTGGTGCGATCGCCTTCACGAATGTCTCTTACACTGCAGTGACTCCTTCTGCCGCGTAATTCCTCTTCCCCCTGCCTCCCGGTTTTCCGGGAGGTTTTTGTTATAATCGTAAAAAGCGTTCCCATGCCTTCTCTGCTGTTTGGAGAGCGTTTTAACACGTCCAGCATTAATCGTTTGATTTGTTTTTTTATGCAAAACTAGTAGTTCGCTACCATTTTTGCATAAAAAGAATAATCGACAAGCATTTTCTTACTCCGAGAAAGATAAGATAAATAGTTACATGCAGCGTAAGGCTAACGACAAAGCAAAATATTCGCCACAAATAGCCAAAGTCATCAAAAAATATTAACTCTGGCTAGTTGTGACGTGAATTTCAGTTGTGATTTGAATCAATTAAAAGACATTGTTCAGATATAAAAATCTAAGAGAGACTATTCTTGATAAAGTTTTATGCCTCATTTGACGGTTTCTTTTTAAATTCAATGGTAATGTCCTTGGAAAGTTCAGGACCATTGATTAAAAGATAAGGTTCTTCTAAATCAATCACGTAGGTGTGTTTGCCTTGGAATAAGGCATTTTCTAAGAAATCATAGACGGAAGAATAGACTTTTCTCCCCGTTTTGACTTTGATCTTGCCTTCTTCTTCAAACGCTTTAATGAGATAGGTTTTCTCGTGATAGATTAGCTTAGCTACCCCAGGTTTTTGAAATACATAGAATAGGTCATAGAATGAAATCAAATCCCCTTCTTCTGGCGGATAAACGGAATCCAGTTCTTCGATTAGCTTCCGTGCCACCACGAAATTGCCCCAGAATGGGTTAACACGAATGCGGTAACGAATAAAATCACATGCCCGCTCTAACATTGGGGCCGCATCTTTTCCTTTACCTTCTGCGATATAGATGGACCCTAAGCGATGCACGACTTCAGGATAAGGGTCCGCCAAATTGGTGGTGTCTTTGATTTCCGTATATAAATCTAACAAGATTTGCCGCGCGGCAACTAAATCTTTCGTACAGCCATAGCCGTTCTCCAACATATCCGCAATCTTCATCTTTGCTTCACGGTTGCCATATAGCTTGGCCGCTTTCGAGTAGTAAAAGAATGCCTTCTTATAATCCTTAACCCCATTTCTGCCGTAGTAATAGATATAACCTAATCCTACAGGCGCATAGGAATCGCCATGCTTATTGGCTAAAAGATAATATTTCTCCGCGAGATCGTATTGCTTTTTCTCATAGTAAAAGCCAGCCAGTTCACTCATGGCGGCTGCATCTTGCTTATTTTCAATCAAATATTTCAAGGCGTTAACGTAGATGGACTCATCTTTTTCGCTTGGATTATCTTTTTTATAGAAAAGATCAATCAAATGGACAGCTTCTTGAGAATTCATACCTTCATTATAGCAAAGGCTGCCGTTGTAAAGACACTTGTGGCAAAAAAGACATTGGTGAATTAACATCAGGCTTGGAATTGAGTAAAGGGGCTGATTTTGGCATGCTCAACCCCTTTGTCGTGTTGCATCGAACTCCCCTCAAAAGGGATGGTTTCAATCGCCGTAGCGGAGATTTGCAATCATCCCTCATTAGTCTAGGGCTTTCGTCCGTACTCTGCGCATCATTAGAAAGCAACATTACAACCGCCCTTTTCTAAGATGATAGCGACAGTTTCGTATCGGCAAAGACCTTATATCACTTTCGTCAAAAAACGAATACATCACTCTCCGGGACAGATTCAAGAATTTCGGATACTCTCATCCCCTTATACAGCCCATTCCAAAGATCAGAAACTTCTTTTACATCCAACGTTTCTTTGTTAAATTCACAAAAAGAAATGTAATTCTTCCTATTATCGTTGTAATAAGTAATAGAGTACTTTTTCCCGTGATATGCGAATTCCAGCTCTCGTCCAGTCTCAATCCATTCCGTCAGTTGTTGCTTAGTCATTTTTATTTCCTTCCATGGTCCTTTTTGCGTTGATTTCGAATATACTCCACGACTATCGGAGAGTTTTGTTTTGCATAGGCTTAAACAAAAAGCGGCAAGTGCTTTCACTTGTCGCAAGTTTGTTACTGGTGGCTGAGGGGGGGCTTATCTCCGGGTCAAATTATTCGTTCGATGCCATCTAGATTATAGGGTTTTCTATGCAGGGAACGCCTATTTTTCATTTTCGGATAATAACTCTGTTATTAGAATTTTACGATTTTTTACGATTTTTTGATTGAATATTTCATCAATCGTTAATCATCGTTTTCATCATTAACAGGTTGTGCAACCGTATGTATGTCGAGGGTTCGAGTGCACATTCTCACGCCCTAGACATACAGCTCTACTTCAGCGACCAATTCGGTCCCGATTTATTCAGTGCTTCACATCGAAGATCGAAGGCTTGAACGGATCCTCGTCCTGTTCCGCAGCGACCTTGGCCTGCACCACATCTGGATTGAGGGAATACGGGCCTGGGGCAAACTTGGATGTCAGGTAGTCAAGCATGCCTTCCTTGGTTTGGAATTGACCAATGCTGGTTGGATTGTCTGCCAGGAAGCGCCGCAAGGCGTCCTTGGTTTGGGCTAACTGGATCCAGTAGTCGATGTCTCCGACGTCGAATTCGTCATTGTAGATCAGATAGTCGACGGGGACCCTTAGCACCATGGAAAGGGTTTTGAGCTGTTGGATGCTCGGTTGGAAGAGTAGCTTCTCCCAACGCACATAGGTAGATTGATTGACGCCACACTTGGCAGCGAGTTCTTGCTGGGTCAGATGGTTGGCTTTGCGAGCTTCTTCCAGTCTGCCCCACTTCTTCGGTGTTTCCATAATTGTTTATGCTCCTTGTGCCATATTGTAGACCGCAATTTTAGGCTCTTTCAACATAATTATTCCATTAATGCTCTTAGAAATATTGTTTTGAATAGCATTAAATGCATTTTCTTGTTGACCGAATAAGGCAGTATATGCCATACTATGCACGCAATCATATGGCACTTTTAGAATATTGAGGTAAAGATATGGCTGTCTACTACGATAAAAACAAGAAATGCTATTACATCCGGGTCAAGGTCGGAGAGAAACTCCACAACTGTTACAGCAAGCCCGGTACGAAAGGGAAGTTTAAGAAGCGCGCGGAAGCCGTTGAATATGAGCCGATATATATGGCGAGCATATTAGGCGAGCGAACCGTGAAGGCGGTTATCGTTAATGACGATTACCTCGATGGCTTCTATCGCTTTCTCAGGACGAAGCTGAAACCCTCCACTTACTACGGGTACGTGAATACCTTCGACAAGTATTGGAGGAAAAAGGTCATGAACATCGACGTCAAGAATTTCAACAACACCGGCTTGGAATCTCTTGTTGAAAGGGTGTTCGCCGGCAAGACCAATTGGAACGGCAAAGCCGCTTCGGGCAAATGGTTCGTGAAGTACATGAAGAAAATCAACCCAGACCTCGATCCGTCCCTGGTCGTCCCTCCGAAGGTTTTCACGCCCAAGCTACATGAATACCACATCTACAGCGAAGACCAGTTCAAGCAATTCCTCTCTGTCATCGACGAGCCAAAATGGAGGTTCCTATTCTTGCTTCTGTTCAACTATGGCCTCCGCATCTCCGAATGCCTTGGGCTTCGTTGGGGTGATTTCAAAAAAGACGGTCTCCACATCGAACGATGCGCGTGTGTAAAGAACGATTCCCATAAGGTCATCTTCACGAGCCCCAAGACGGTCAACTCTTATCGCACCTACCCTATCGTAGAGGCGATCAAGCCTTATATCGAGAACCTTAGACCGGAAGATGCAAAGCCCATTACCCAGGTTTTCGCGAGCGAAAAGGAAGGCGCAATTGTGCTAGGGCAATCTTCCGTCCGCAGAGCCTGTGAGCGATTCGCAAAGGAAGCCGGGCTGGTGCCAATCCGCCTGCATGAGTTCCGCCACTCCTGTGTTTCAAATTTATTGATGCACGGCATATCCCCTCGTCTTGTCGCTCGTTGGGTTGGTGATACAGAATCGATGGTTTTGAGCACCTACTCCCACTTATTGCCAAGCGAAAAGCAGGATATGGCCGAGTTGATGAATAAGATTGTTGTCGATGGCTAAGAAAGGCTTCAAATGGACAAGATTGACTTCATTTTTGCCAGTAGTATTTCTCTCCTATCGGAGATGAATTGCTCGAAGGCAAGAATATCAAGATTTGTGGAGGACTTGACATAGAGGTCCGCTGGGGTTTTTCCTTTCGCCTCAGCCCATGATTTCAAAGAATCGTCGCCCTTCGATTTGTTGATAGATTCTTCAAGAATTTGAAGATTTAATACAGAGTTATAGTTTTTCTTATCTCTGAAGAAGACCTCTTGATCAGGTGTTAAACCCAATAATCCAACCTTCTTCTTGTCTTCGAATTGCGTGCGCGGATGCATGTGGTCTTCGGCAATCGCTCTCCCATATGCCAGGACGGTGTCCGGATAAAGAAGATGCAAAACCAAACCCGCGACTGGAGAACCATACTCCTCCTCAAGGAAAGAATTAATGGTTTCATCGCCAAAAGAGTAATTCTTGTCGGGATCAGATTTAAATCTATCAAAGATTTCCTGAATCGGGAATTTATCTGAAGAGGATTCTTTTATAACGGTCCTTGTAGTTTTCAATATACTGTCGGATTGACCACCGAAAATGCCTTTAAGCAGGGACATAGCTAACCATTTAGCTATGTTCTTTTTGTCCTGCGCATCATATGTTGTTTTGACGACAGCATCAGCGAGGTTGTTCTTATAAATGTAGTAAGCAATTGGAATCGCGGCATTCTTTGCTCGCAAAAGGCTATCGTTGAACCCCAGTTGCTCAAGCAGCCGGAATGTCGCGACAAGACTCTTTTTTATGTCGGCCCATTTGCTTTCAAAGATAGCGATATTAGTTTTCCCAAAGTTTTCAATTTTGAATCTAATGTCTAAATCGGAGAGCACAAGAATTGCTTTGAGAATGAAGTCCTGCGATACATCAAAGCTTGGGCTACCATAGGTATATATCTCTTCTCTTACGCCGCGCATCTCGTCCCTTGCGTCAAACAGCGTCCAGTTGGCAGATGCTATTGACATCAAGAGATCGGAGAAGGACAAAGGCGTTCCACCGCTATTTGTACGGAGAAAGACGTCCAAAACTTTATCCTGATCCTGGTCATCGACGACGTAATAAGTGATTGTTTCTTCCTTGTAAACCTTGTTATAAAGATCAACCAGCGTTGCTAATGCAAATTCATTTTCGAATAATCCGTTTTCTATTGCGTAAGCATTTACGGCAGATGGCGTTTTAAATTCCAAAATCTTACCGACCTTGAACCAAAAATGGTTTGGGTTGGCTGCTTGATCTTCCTCCAGCTCTTTTTGAGTCAAAAAACGGAAGTTATACATCTTCTCGTTATCAATTGCGGCACTCAGGGGACCGGATAGTTCAAGATAGAGACGTCTAGTAGGCATGGAATCTTCGTTATCTTTCCACCACTTACTAGGTTTCTTAGTGCGATAGGTTCCAATTAAACCAACATAAAGGCTTGTCAATCTCTGTTGACCGTCAATAACGGCGTAAAAATCATTATTTAGTAATTGAGTCGGTGCATCGGGATTATCTTCATGGAACTTCCGGGCATAATCTTTAATGAAAGTGTAGAACTTAAAATTCTGTTTGATGCTCTCGTCCGTTATTTTCCAAAGCATGAAAGAATTGATCGGATAATTTCTCAATATGCTGTCGAAAAGAACTTCAATCTGCCCAATGTCCCAGACGAATTTTCTTTGAATGGCAGGTAACAGATATTCGTTGGATGCGATGCTATTCATAGCATCCCTTATCGTTATTGAGTGATACTTACTCATAGCAAAACCTCACCGAATGCAAAACGCTTCTAAGCAAAAAAGGCAAATAACAGGCTATTTGGCCTTTTTGGCGCCAAGTATCTTTAGGTATTTATATTGATTCTTTAATACCCGCTTTGCCGCATCTTTTGCGGCATACTCACTGGAAGCGTCAACTGTGATTGTTGATTTTTTATAGGATGAAAAGAATCCGTTGCTGTACTCGAACTCGACTATCCATTTTGAATCGAAAAAACCCATTCTTATTCTCCTTATATTTATTCTGATAGGAAAGGCGATTCCTTTCCATAACTAAGCACATAGGCTTTGATTTGGGCGCGCGTTAACGCAACATAAAGCAGGCAACGTTCAATGAGGAGATTCTCATCATTTTCTACTTCGTCGGCAGTTTTGGTTACGGAAGGAATGATGTCTTTGTTGATTGAAACCGCAAAGATGTAGCGGAATTCCAATCCCTTGATGCGGTGCATGGTGGCAACCCTTACGCCAACAAGATCCGAATCGTCTTCTTCACGCTTTACCTCGATATGTTCAATGCCTTCTTTCTCTAGATATTCGAGAATGGCATCGGTCTGTTTTTTGCCTCTGGCGACGATGCAGATGTCATTAAGCACAGCACCACCCGTAAGCAATTTGCGGATTTCATCGCAGGTGTATGCCATTTGTTCTTCGAAATCAGTGAAATTCTTTACTTCGGGAGCATCGCCATGAGTCAACGATAGGCATTTATCCTTTTCGAGAATCTCACCATCGAGGTCGTCGAAGGGAATCCCTTTTAGGAAAGCAAATGCGTAACGCTGCGTTTCTTCGGTGGTTCTGTAGTTAAGATGCAACACACTGCTTCTTCCTTTGACGTTTATTCCGCAACGCGACAAGGTGGTTTTGTTTTTATAGATGCGCTGATGAGAGTCGCCAACGATAAACAAATCGTTTTCATGTTCGGGACCTGCCAAACGTCTGAGGAACTTAAAGGCATTTGTTCCAATGTCTTGGGCTTCATCAACGACGATTGAGTCGTATTGGCCTTCGGTTGAATTGATGCTGGACCGAGCTAAATATGCGGCATAGTCCGCATCGCAAATGCCCTTCTGCTTAATTAGGGTCATGTATTCTTCGAAAACCTGCCAGACCTTCAATCTTGCTGGACGGTCCAGACGAGTTCCCCTGCCAATTCTTGGAACCACTAGATAAGATTGAACATCCATCCGGTCCAAAACACAGGCGATTTTTCTCCATTCTTGGAGAAAGAAGGCCTCATCAAGTGGCAAATCGCATCCGCTTTTTTGAATGGCTTCGTACCAAACGCTTCTTAGTTGGGAATCGTCATAGATGATCTTTTGACCGGTACCTAAGCCGTTAAAAACGGACGCGATCAAAGAGTCTACGTTATTGATCTCCAAACGCTTTAGATCGCGGAAAGAGACAATGCCTTTGATGTTTTTCTCAATATCGTAACCAAGATTGGCGGTAAAGGTGGTAAAGAGTACCTTCTTTCCTTGTTCGAGAAGGTATTTTGTGCGATGCATGGCCACGACGGTTTTTCCAGTACCCGCTTGGCCGGAGACCTTGGCTGGACCGTTAAAATCTCTAAAAGCGACTTTCCTTTGCTGCGGGTGGAGGAAGACGCGCCATTTCTCTAACGGGGCATCCATGATTGCTTTTAAAGAATCTTGGCCTTCTACAATATAGAAAGATTGCTTAGATGCCTCGGACATCAAGCTCTCGCTTAATGTTGCCGGCTTTTCGCCCTTTGGAACGGTTTCGAGTACGTCGGGGTAATCGAACCCTCGACAAGCATCTCTAAACGCTCATAGACATCGGATGCAAATTTTTCGCATTCGGTGTACAGATGGTTCTGATCAATAATGCTCCGAACCAACGGAATCTGGACATCGGGGACACCCAGTGCCAGCAGTTGATCCTCCGTATATTTATCGAAGAGGTGAACGGCAATCTTATCGGGAACGACTTCTTCGATAGTTATTAGTTGAACCGCCCCAGTAATAGAGCAGAAACTGAGTTGCTTCTTCTCCGCCCATTGGTATGCTTCGTCATGGTGATCGGCATATAGAAGAACGAAGACGCCTTCTTTATCGTCCTTATGAAGGATAATGCGATATGTAAGGTCAATTCGAATTGAATAAAGTTTCCCAATTGCCTCGAAATTAAGCCCCGGGTTATATGGGTCATTTTTAAATTTATCAACCGCATCCCAGGCTTTTTTCTGAATAGCCTTGGGCAATTTTGATACAGAGGTTGAGAAACCAGACCAAATCGCAACAGTTATTTTCATGGGCGTCGCTCCTTTCATGATAATTCTTCAACGGAGGTAATGATTCTGTACCCTGCCGCTTCAAAGTTCGGCTTAAACACCATTTCATCTTTTGAGAGGTAAACAATCTTTTTGTCCTCCCATACTAGTTCAGCTACAGATCCATCGTCTAATTCAAATCCGGTGGTATCCGCGGGCTCAACATGGTGACTAATGCATTCCTCAGCGAAGGCTTTGGCTTCGCCAAATAAGAGAGGCAATAACTCGTTCCACTTTCCGGCATCGGTATTCGATATTGGCCGTACACCCTCAAGCAGCGAATAAAGACCAAGCTTGATGCCCATTGTGGACATCATCACAAAGCCTTTGCAGAATTGCATGACGTTTGCAAATTGGAGGTAACCATTCCATTGCTTCCTATATGTTGCAGTTCTTTTGCTGATCGTGTCGGCTAAGACGGCGACAATCGGATTAGCGGTATCCGTTTTTTGGGAAAGGACGTAGAAGTTGGCCGATCCTTCGATTTCGTAACGTCCGATCTGCGTTGGATTATCCGTATCAAATAGTTCGAGCACATCATTGATTTCATTTGATTCGGTGCTCCAAGAATCCACGACATCGGAAGCGCTCGGATTGATTAGACAAAGCGCGATTGCATTGGCTATATCCGCCATTCTTTGCTCATAGTCACCTGGATCGGCAAGGATGGATAACAACATGTCATATGGATTGGTTTGAGAAATGTCGTTTATGGATTGATTCCCGCCTGCGTGGTTAGGCATGAGAGATGTATCCAAAGTTTGCAAAGCATAATCCTCGCCCGGTTTCTTTAAGTCATTCCAGCTGAGTGACCAGACAATGAACTTGCCAGATTTGATTAAGGCGTCGCGCTTTATTGAGTCGTCATGGACGATATTGTTGTGAAATGCAAAGCCATCAAGGAAAACGGCAATTGCTTTTTTGGCTGGATCAGAAGGCCAAAATACAAAGTCCGGCTTCGAGGGTTTCACGACATTGTGTTTAATATCCAGATAGACTTGGGGCTCCAACCTCCATTCGTTCCCGCCAAATTTGCAGATATAGACCGTTTTGTCATCTCCTGTTGCTTTATAGGAGTCCGCATCATCGAAGATCTTATTGAGGAAGTCTTGCTCTAAGGTACTTTCCGTTTCGGCATCAGAATAGCCTTCGAGGACCGTACCCAAATAATCGACGACATAACTGCGTTTGATGGAATCGTGGTGTTTTTGATTTTGATACGTCCTGAGACAGGAATAGCAAGAAGAATCACCTTCTTCTCCGCCACAATGCTCAGGGCAATTCTTGGCCCTGTTATATGCATTGATCAACACATGGAGCAATGTCGTTTGATCATCGAGACGCTTGACATGTCCTGCTCCACCTGGAGTGTTGTCATAAAGGATGAAGGCATAACTGGCTCCGATTCCTGCGTAGTACTGGAGACATCCGGCAATTTCGCCATTATCGATATTAAGCTCGTCGCAGGCGGCCAAAACGATTGCTTGCAGGACGGAATAAGCTTCGTCCCAAGGTTTTTCTTGGTTGATTGGCGCATTGATCTTTATGCGAATAACGTCAGTCAAGAAATGATAGCCAAGGGAATACCGATGCAGATCATGGGTCTTGCACCAATAACCATTAGGATCCATATGAGCATCCTTGAAGTGATGGGTATCGGACATCTTTGCATCTGCGATATTGGCTTCTTCGGCATAGCCGCAGTCTGGGCAGACCCAGAAATCCTGCTTGTTAAGGATAGCCATAGGACCATCGTTGATCTTGGCAACGCTGATAGTTGTGCTTCCTATTGTGTAGGTGTTTTCAGGAATTTTGTCATCGTAAGAGGCGAAAGAGGCTTCGGAACGATAGTTCCTTTCGGGTTTGATAAGAGAAGGACGACCGATGTCTTTATCTGCGACAAAACCGAATTCTGGAACAAGGAACGTTCTGCGGTCAAAAGGCTTCAGCTCCTGATGGCATTGACTACAAGCGACTTTCTCGCCTTTGACATGTTGTTTGTGAAGCTCAACGTTAATCGTGTGGCAGAAAGGACATTCAATGAAGTCATATAGCCTCCAGCCTTTGCCTGGCATGGTTTTGACGTAACGGCTCGTGATGAGCTTTCCGTTAGCAACGACTTGGCAGCCGGGCGCATATTCGGAGATAGCCATCGACAAGTCCCTGGATAAATCTAGGTCGTCGATACTGTCTGCCTTATCTGTCAAAACATTGCCGGTTAGGGAGACAGTGTCAACAGGGAAACCATATTTCGGAAGAATATTGTTCCTCGATAAGAAGGAGACGATGGTTTCAGTTTCGTAAGTATTAATGCGGCGTTTGAAGGCATACTGTTCTCCGGAACCAGCCGCTTTCGCTTTGTTGTATTCGGCCCAAAGAACAGCTAAATCCTGGTCGTAGATTGCTTTGACCTTGTCAAAATTCGGGAAGTTCTCTTTCGGCTCTCCATAGAGATAGGAAAGCCATCCGAATGTTTCGATTTTGAACTTCTTGGCAATATCCGTTGGGAATGACGCTAATAAGTAGTTTTTTAAATCTTCGGGTTTGCTGTTCAAATATTCTTTGAGTACTTCAAACCCCACTAGTCCCGTGTCGGGATTTTTATTCATGAATCCGCTGGCGGTCGTGAAATATTCTTTGTAGATTTTGAAGAAGAAAGCCAAAGCGCTCGAATAGATGTGTCTCAGGGCGATTTTCTCGTTATCTATCTTGAAATGGGGAGGCGCAATTACGCCATTAATCATATCGACAGGTCTGTCGAAATAATTGAAATCGTGGTTGGACTTATTGCAGAAAGTCAATGCAAAAGCCGCGGATGTCGTGCTTCGGCCTGCACGACCTGCCCTTTGGGCATAATTCGATGCAGAAGGCGGCATATTTCGCATGAAGACGGTTTCAAGCTCACCGACGTCAACGCCCATTTCAAATGTTGTCGAACAGCTGAGGACATCTAAGTCCTGACTCTTGAAAAGATTTTGGTAGAAATAGCCTTCTTCTTTGTCGAGCTGAGCGGTGTGTTCCACCACTCGCAACGGGATAAGCGGCAAATCATGATACATGCGGAAATAATGGTCTTGGGCTTCTTGCTCTGTGGGATCGACTTCGTGCAAAAGGCCATCGCAGCGATAAGTCGGGCAAACACCATTTACATTTACCGGAGTAAGACGATGACATTTATCGCACCGATACCACTTCCTAGGTTTAGAAATGGTTAGCATGTTCCCGTCGACTTTGAAGCCGGTGCTTTCAGAATGGAGAATATGAGGTTTTCCATCTTGGCGAGCGAAGAATTGCTTCCAGAGTGCTTCAAGGAATTTATACGCATCTTCCGGTTTGACATTTGGATCGGATTCTTTCATGATCCGCAGCAAATAATCGAAACGCTTGTTCGAAACGGATGCTTTCGATGGCAAAAAGGATTTCACATAACCTTCTGGCTTATTTTCGCGGTATGTTCTTTCGATTCCTTTGTATGCGAAATACTCTTTTTCGGCAGGGGTGAAGGAAATGGGATAATATATGGCTCCATCTGAAATCATGCTCAAGGCCAAGATCGTGCAGAGTCTTGCATAGTCTTCGGTTTTCATGCCGTAATATTCCTTCGTCGGGAATTTGATGGTTGGGTTGAAGCCAATGCCAAGCATGCCCAAAGACATCAGCGAGTGGGCTTCTTGGTTACTGATTAATTCGCGAAGAACGGCTTGCCATGCTAACTTTGAATAGTTGAATTTACCGGCATTGCCGCTCTTTTTTTGCCTTAAATATTCATCGAAAGGGATAATTTCGTTGTCTTCGAGTTTCTTTGCGACTTTATCAACAAAATCAGGCAAAGATATCGCGTCGGTGCATTCATCGATTGCTTCTCGGATGATTTTGCCGAATAAGATGGCATCGTATGAGGTTGAGAAATAGCTTGCAAAATATGCAGCTGCTTGTCTGGAGTCGGAGAAGGCAATGAATTGTTTCGCTTTATGGACTTCCTCAACGATTTCTGAGTTTCCATCTTCAAAGAAATCAAAGCCCGAATCGTCGATGGTCACTTTCTTTTCATGGCTAGGTAGCTGTTCAAACAGAGCTGTACCGATGACGCTGGTTGATGCTTCTTGGCCACTGAAGAAACCACGGAGAATTCCCATTCTGTTTACGTTTTCGCAATGGATGCATTTCGTAACCCGGCCGTCTTTGGTATTTGTTGTTTTGACTTTGAACACCTTTACGAAAGGTGTGTGATGGCCGCACGATGTTTTGGTGACTTCATTGGCAGGGCGAATAAAGCCACAATGTGGACAGATTTCGCATTCTTCTACCACCTCTTCGTTATCAGCAAGGCTTTCCCCTTCATCCGTATCACTATAGGAATCCGCGATAAGGTAAGCTTCTTTGATTTCGTCGGGTTCAGCGGAAGATTTTTGAACCAGTATTTGATGATCGTCTACATAGCCCAAAAGATATAGAGCGTGGCAATGGGAGCAAGTAATGGCTTCGAATACTTTCCATTCTTCTCCACCATCGATGATTTTGTTTCTGCGGGTCAATGAAAGTGTTTTGTGCGGTGCGAGAGTGATGTAGATTCCTTCCGTTGCCCTTAAGAAAGTGTGGTAACGGGAATCAAATAGTTTCTCTCCGTTCTTGCACGCTCTGGATGAAACCTCAACGAAAGAAGAGACTTGATCTTCGTTCCATTCCATGAAATCCGCTAGTTCAGCGACCTCTTTAGATGTGGACAAGAATCGCTTAATTCTCCAATAGGTTCCATCTTTGACGATGATTTCAAAAAGATATTCCCCTAGATCTTTTGTTTCGAATTTGAATTGAGGGTAAAGCTCCGTGATCTTTTTAATGGCGAGTTCGCCCTCGTATCCGTCATCGAGAATCTTTTCGATTGCCTTATAGAAAGAAGGGCCAAGTGTATAAGCCTCCTGTTCCTGCCGTCTTTTAATTCTTGTCGCACGGACGATGTCTTCTTCTTCGAAACGGGCTCCGGTCAAGTTTTGAGCAAAGCGAATGACTTTGTCATTGCTGTCTTCATCGCCCAATGTAGCGGAGGTTAGGAAAAACTGTATTCCAGTATCGAATTTAGGTTTGATTTTGGCTTGGACGCGGCGCAAAAGCATGGACACTTCAATGCCGGTTGAGCCGGTATATGTATGGGCTTCGTCCAAAACGATGTGGCGCCACTCGGTTGAAAACTCCCCATCGAAGAAGACGTTGTCCTGTGGTCTCAACAATAGATACTCCAGCATCGCATAGTTCGTTATCAGGATGTGTGGAGGTTGCTTCTTCATCCGCTCACGGCTGAGGATCTCATTGGGGAGAGGTTCGCGTAGGCGAGTGTCATCGTCGCGTTTGCCATGTAGCTTAATGTACTGATCGCGGGCTCCTTCGATTTTGCCTTTTGATTCCTCATATTCTTTTGTTTGACCGGTATAGCAACCAAAGGTTATTTCTGGGTAGTCGACGAGGATTTTGCGGAGACGATCCATCTGGTCGTTCGCCAAAGCATTCATTGGGTAAATGATGAGAGTCCGAACGCCAGGTTTAATTGTTAAAGTCGGGTCCTTGGGTTTTTTCCCACCTAACGCGACACGTGCCTCATCGACTTCGGACATGAGTTGGTTGAGGACCGGAATAAGGAAACATTCTGTTTTACCAGAGCCTGTGCCGGTGGAAACGATAAGGTTTTTTCGTTTTAAAGCTTTTTCCAGGGCCTGTCCTTGGTGGAAATGCAAGGTCATGCCTGCAAAGCGATCTATGGTCAAAAAGCCTGAGCTTAATGTTCCGGACTGAACTAATGATTTAATAGTTGGGCCTTTCGCGAACGAATTTGACACTTCGAGGAAGGGACCCTTTTCGAAATATTGTTGGCTGTTGATGGCTTTTTGAAAGAGTTCACGGTAAACCGGGTCTTCAAGGTCAAACATTGTCTTTAGATACTGCCGGTACTGAAGCGCGATTGCCTGTGAGGCTTTAATTACATTAAATCCCATTATTGCTCCTCCACCACTAAATTAAGGCCATAGAGATTGTCATCGAGCTCGCGAATCTCTTTTCGACGGAGGCCTTTTGTCTTGTTGTATTTTTCAAGTTGGTCCGTTTTGATGAGCCTGCATGCAACGCGATCATAGAGTAATGGATTGATACCACTATCCTCTTTGACGTTTCTAAGAACGATAGGCCGCTGGGGTCTGAATTTATTTTGGAAAATGAGAATGACCCAGTAACGGAATTCGTATTTGCCAGCGATTCTCTCAAAGAGCTTTCCTTCATAAATCACCGTGTTTTTGTCGAGAAGTTCTTCATGGTCTTCATCGTAAGTGCGGGAATTGATGATAAATTCGTCGTCATCCTCGTAATCCGCGTTTTCTAGATCCAGCAAATGCTGGGCATCCACCGGGCCAATCACCTGGATAAATGTTGGGTAGCTGATTGGGTCTGGCGCGTATTGTTTTTTGAGCCATTGGACGGAACGAACTCGATAAATAGTGCCGGCGAGGTTCGTAATATCTCGAAGCCTCGCGATAATTGGGCGATTCTTGTTTAAGGGAATAGATATCTCGTCTTCTTCGAAGAACCCTTCTGAAGTTTCATTTTCGTAAAGATAAAATTCATAGTTCCCTTCTTGGAGATCCGTGTCGATTTCAAATGAGCCATCTGGTTCGATTGAAATGTCATCTTCAACTTTTTCTCCGTTGTGGTAGATCGAAAGAGTGTAATCGCCACCACCTTCTATCTCGAATGTGCCGAAGAGTCTCTTGTTCTCGAAGTCACCAAACACTTGATGATCGATGATGATGCTGTGGCAATAGACGTCTAAGAAACTATGCCCAACGCCTGAAATGGTAAGCAGGACAGAAACTTTGTCTTTGGAGCGGTCGACAATCCATGATTTGATTTGATCGACCTTATATTTGATTGTTCCGTCTTCGCCTGGCTCAGAAGAAACAATGCCTTCGCTTTCAACGTCGAATTCAGACAAATCGGCTTGAACTCGAACAGATCTCCAGTCAAATGGGCCGGTGAAATAGACATATTCCGGGATATTTTTGAAGAAAACTGGCTGAGGTTTTATGTGGTTCCACGTGTCTTTTTCGGAGAATCTCCAATAAAGTGAGGGGATTGGGAATTCGATTTCGAGTTCTTCGCTTCCGAGCATGTACTTAAGGAAGAGGGATCGTTTCTCTACGGAATATCCTGGGGTCTTATTCGGTTCGATCGCAAAGGTAAGCCTGCTTTGCTTGATGTTGACATCCCAGTCATTGCCTTTTTTGACGATTCCAGATGCTGGCGGAAATACAATGCTGCCGGTTTCTTTGAAAACATAAGGGGCATCTTCAAATGCATAAGTGAATCCCTTGAGATAATAGAATTCGCCAGGGATTTGCTTTTTCCCATTTGTTTTGAGAAGGATTTTGACGAGACCTTCCGCAATTGGCAATTTGGAAAGGTCAACCAAATAGCCATAGACATCTTCTGCCCCGTCGCTCAACTTGAACTCTGTAGTGAAGGACTTGTCGAGTTTGATGGGTTTTCCGTTATCGTTAAGGATGAGGAAGGCCCCTTCAATCTCGGCTTTCTTGCATTGGACGAGAACGCTTGGTAGTTTCGAATAGATGGGTTTGCTGTCGATTTCTGCCCCGAAAACAAGATCGGTATCAAGCAAACCGTCGGAAATCCGCTCCCCCGCAAGAACACTTGTGCCATCGGGAAGCTGGATTAAATCGCCTTTTTCTAGTTTCAATTGAACGACCCAGTAGCCTTCCATTTGGTACGGATCAAAAGTTTTGCCAGCCACTAATGGCGGCTCTGTTTTGTAGAAGGCGAAGACCGTGCCCACTGGTAGTGTGGCAGTGTGGTGATCAATATACCTTCCTTTGGCATCAAAGAAACGAACCGTATCGGGGCGTATGGCTTTGTTGAACAAAGGCTTATCTAGCGTTGGCGACACCAATCGCGCACCGATTTTGGAAAATAGGTTTTCCGGGTCGAATGGATTGAGTTCCGTTTCCTTGGTGTATATGCCCGCCTTTCCTTTTAACGGAACGGTCGGAAGGATAGTTTCCGGTCCGTCATCATAAGAGATGTGCCACTGCATGCCCACTGCATCTTCTTCGGTGCAGTTGGGAAGGCGCTGCTGGTGAAGTCTGAGTTTGAATGAATAAGTCTCGTAGTTGATAAAGAGGGTTGGTCTTAGAAGTAGAGTTTCTCCACGAGCTGTCTTGTAGTCTTTCCTCTTCGTTTCTTTCTGGAATTTTCCTGCAGGATTCTCGGTCCATTCTTTTAAAAGGCGAATGATCCTCGTCTGGGAATCTGGTATTGCTTCATGGTCCCAGAAACAACGGTCGATAAGGTTTAGATATTTTTTTAAACGCACTTTGCTGCCTATCCTGTTGTTTAAAAGGGCATAGGTAGTATGGATCATCAGGTTGTTTTTGCTTTGATCCTTGTTGGCTTCGATTTCATCGATGAGGATATCAAAATTGTCGGCTCCGTTTTCTCCGTATAGGTTCTCGGCATTTCGATCAAGGTCGAGACGCCAATAATCAAATAAATAGTCGAAGAGTTTATTTGCGCAGGGTGTAGTTACGAATGAATGCATGCAAATGGTGTCAACGGCCCCTTTGCTTTCGGTAACGATGTCTTTCTTATGTTTTTTTAAGACATCGAGAACGATTCGGTTAATCACAGTTTGGTGATTGCTAGTGATTTCAAGGTCATATTCCGCTTTGATTCCACGCCAGAAATTGCCCTCGGAATAATATTTCTGACCATAGAGAATGACACCAAGCGCAAAAGCTTCTCCGCTGATTGGTTTGAAGGCGGCGGGCGATTCTTTGAGCCGAGCCAATTCAAATCTCATTAACCCGTTGAGGGCTTTCTCTTCGGTTTCATTTAGAACGATGTCGCCGATAAATCTCTTTTCTTGGAATTCTTTTGCGATCCGGCGAAGAAGCTTTTCCTGGTCGGAAAGAATCAGACCATTAATATGAGCGACCAAGCCTTTGCCTTGCTTGATGATTCGTTTATTTTTCTTTTGTTCGGATAGGAACTGGTTTAATTCCTCTTTGCTAGGTTCTTCCCCTTCTTCCGTGATGTAGATGCGGAAGGTGCCATAGCTGCTGCTAAAAGCCACTTGGAAATAACGAATCAGATTCAAGTTTTGAAGAACCGATTTGGTTTCCTGGACCCGGACATAGAGGGTATCACTGATCTTCACGATTTTTTCAGCACCAGTAAGGAATTCCTTCATGGAAGAAATGAAGGCATATGGCTGATTGAATAAGCCTTTGTTTTCGGCTTCCAGAATCGCGGTTTTGCCTTTCTCTTCCTGAAATAATTTCCAGAAGAAAACCTTCATTAGCTCATACCATGACTCAAGTTGGTAAACCGTTTTCGAGAAGTAAAGAAAGGCAGGTTTAATCTTCTTGCCTCGCAGGGACATCAGGTCTTTGAATGATACTAATTTGATTGCGCTCATAAACGATAAACAACGTAGCCGCTTAGTTACTAGAGTCGGGTTTTGCCTGATTAGGCAATAGGCATGATCTTCCTAACACAGAATTATGCCATTTCTGCCCATTCTTTTCTAGGAAAAGACGGTCACTAGTCGTCCTCCTCATATAAAAGTTTCTGTTTCGTCTGCTCCAAATCCAGGGATAGGAATTCTTCGGTTAATCGATATCCGAGCGACCAAAGCACCATGTCTAAAAGCTCTGGTTCTTCAATTTTTCCGTCTTGGAATGCCTCGTAAGCAACTCGGATTGCATCCTCGGTGGCTTGTTTCTTGGTCTTACCGGACTTCATTTCGCCACGGACGATATCGGTGATTCCATAGTCCACACGAATGGCTTTCTTGATGTCATCCATGGTCTTGGCCAGGTCACCGGTGAAGTCATATCCGAGAATCTGAAAGATGTATTTGAGATCGATGAAGCCGATCTTCTGCTCGTTGAACATGGCGATACTGGCTTTTAAGACGCGGGATTCCGCTTCTTCCTGGTTGCAGCCATTGCCGATGTGTTCCGCCACCATCGAGGTGACGGCTTCTTTGACGTCTTTGTATTTCATGGTCATACCTCATTTCAATGCGTAGATGATCGTCACGCTGTCGGTGACGGAAAGGTCGTTCGGGGTGATGTCGATTTCCGGTTCGCTGGATCCGGGCATAGACGCGCAGTCAAAGCACATCATGCGGCGGTCGTCGTATTCGACATTGATCTTTTTGACTGAGTAATCAATGCTGAGGATATCACCTAAGGTGATGGAGGCCGCTTCAGCGATGATTCCTGCTTTGCGGATCGCAGCTTTCGTGGCCAAGGCCATCACTTCTTCTTTGGCGCTATCTGGGTTGCTTAGACGATAGCCGAAGCTGATTTTGTCCTCGGTCCCCTTGAGGGCATTGAGAAGGCTGGAGAGGGTTTTGTTGTCGAAGTCGAAAGCCACTTGGAATCTGGCGAACGCGCGATATCCGACGAACCTTTCGCGATAATCGCCTTTGGAATCGCGGTAACGCTCGTAATGAGGTTCTACTTCGAAATAGTTTGTCTTAAGACTGTCTCCTTCCAGCCCTGCTTGAACGATCTTCTCGCGGGTCTCTTTCGTCCTTTCGGCCAGATGGGTGATCCCTTTTTCATAGGAATCGAAAACCTGGCTGTGCTCGATCGAGACGACGATGGTGTCGGGGGCGAACGCCTTGGTGGCCTCGCCGGTGATGGTCAATGTTTTTTCTTGCATGGTAGTTATCTCCTTTTGCTGGCTTAAATGTACTTGGACTATGAAATAGGTTCTTCCGCGGAACACGGAATCACTTGGGCCGGTATTTGTCGAAGCATTCCTCAAAATACCCGGCTTTCTTCTCGTCGCGGATCTCGTCCGGGCCTTCTCGGTGGATCTTGGCAAGCTCTCTGAAAGCGAGGGCTTCGCCTTTCTTCGCGAGTTTCCCTAGCAAGGAAGCGGCCTTTTTGGCGGTGATTATGTCGGGGTAGTTTCTCCACAAAACCGCCTTGAAGAAAGCCTTCTCATCTTTGATGGCTTCCAGAAACGTAGCCGGAATCGGATCATCGACGAAGGGGTATCGAGCATCGGCTCCGGTGATTAGACGACCAAGGAAGACCTGCGCCTTCTCGTTGCCTTTGCGCGCCAGTTCCTCGACGAACCCGATCGCTTTCTTTGGATCGCCTGCCTCCAAAAGGATGTCCGCATAAAGCAATTGGCAATCGGCGGTGTTGAAGGCGTTCTCGATGATGGCTCTCTTGACGTATGATTCTGCCAAAGCGAGGTCTTTGCCTTCCGCTCCTTTGTGGTCGTGCATGTAATAGATCGCAAGGCGATAAAGCGCCTCTTTCTCCCCTACGGCTTCTGCGCGGAGCAAAAGCTGCAAGGCCATGTCCGCTCCTTCGTCGCACATGAAATCCAGAAGCAGACGAGCTAGGAAAACCATCGCTTTCGAGGAACGCCTTTGGACGCCTTCGTCCGCGTAATAGAACGCTGCGGATACCGGGTTCTCAAACTTGAATGGATGGTCGCTTTCGTCATGCGCGAATTTCATGATCTGGGACGCCATGAAGTAGAAGCAATCGCCGCTTCCGGCTTCCATGCCTTGCTCGACGTACATCCTGGAAAAATCCTGGAGGCCGCGGTTGGCGCACATCCTGGAAGCGAGGTAGCTGGCGTTGCCATCGCCCAAAGAAGAACCCATCGAGGCGTATTTGAATGCGCTGGCATACATCTCGTCCTCCGTGTACCAAAGGGCGAGTTGATAGCAGGCCAAACCCGATTTCTCGTTGTCCGCAAGCGGGGAAAGATAGTCATACATTACGTCGTTCTCCCCTATCTTCCTCAGGAAAGCGGAGCCTCGGATCATGGCGACTTCGCGGCTTGTCCTGATCTCAAGTTCTTCGATGTGCTCGCGGAAAACATCGGCGTTTTGCTGGAGATATTCGCGCAAATCGTCGCTTAATTCCGGCAATCCTTCCCCGTGGATCAACCATTTGATCAGGGCTTCCCCTTCCTCAAAAAGGGCGGGATCCTCTTGGGAATTGACGGCCATGTGGATTTCGGACAGAGCCGTTGCCTCGAAGCCGAAAGGAATGGCGATGTCGAAGAAGGCTTCCAAGAACTCGACTCCGAATGGACGTTCCCTCTCCCCTTTTTCGTGATCGAAAAGCATCTCGGTCACGTCGAGACCCCTAATGAACATATTGGCCGCATAGCTTCTATGGAAGGGCCTAGGTTCTTGGGTTTCGGGGTTCTGATAAACGGAGATTCCCGCTTCGAAGAAATAGATTTCGAAATAGGCGTCTTCGGATGCGGGCCTTTCCGGCTCGGGGATATAGTTCCTCAAGAATCGTGAGAGTCCTTCGTATACGGTGAAAAGCTGCCCGCGACGGAGCTTCCACGTATGGAAATGCGTCGCGTCCTTAATGTCGCTGGTCTTCTTCCAAGGAATCCGGCTTAGCTGTCCGTTGTTCTCCAATAAGAAAGACCGCTCCTGCTTCTTGCCGTCGTCATCGATGTAATGCTGATGGAATAGAATCTGAAGTTGTTTGATGGTATCGAAATGGGCCATAAGATTTTCTCCTATGGCCCAATGGTAGTTCGATTGTGTTTTGGCTTCTTCCGCACTCCGCGGAAAGATCACCACTTCTCGCCGTGGTCGACGTAGATTTTCTTGCGGTCTTCCTTGTATTCGTAAATGGATTCCGAAGTCGCGAAAGAATACGCCTTGACGATTTCCGTCCAGGGGTTGCGGGAACGGATCTTGCCTACGCATTCGCGGAAGGCGCGTTCATGGCGCTCGTATTTTGAAAGCGAGAAACCGCAGAAGTCATAGACTTCCATGACCTCTTCGGGCTTGAGATGCAAAGCGATGCAGGCGAGAAGGATCTCAGCTTTGTTGGGGCGTTGCCAGACATAGCCCTTGCCTTTGGTGTTCTTGACCTTCTTCCATTCGTATTCAGGGCAATGACTGGTTTTCCAGTCCATGAGGAGAGCTTTGTCGATCGGCGTGCCCTTTTCCTTGGATTCATGGAGGGTGTTGATGGTGTCCTCCAAGGAATCGAAATCGGTCTTGAAGTCACCGATGAGGGAATTGATTTCAAGCCAAACGTCATCAAGAGCCGCTTCCTTATCGGCCTTTTTGCCTTTGAAGCGGGCAAAAACGCATTTGCGGACCAAAGTCGCGAAGGAATCCTCGTCTTCGATCCCGATTTCCTCTAGGAATGGAATATGGGGTTTCTCTGGTGCTCCCATGGAGGGGGCTTCCATCACATCTCTGGTCTGGAAGCGACGTCCCCTGCCGCGAGGATAGCTGCCATCGACGGGCATGCTCCTCATTTCGTCGCGGAAACGCTCTTCGCGCATCATCTCCTCTTCGTCCGGGGAGGTGAATTCGACGGAATAGACGTTGAAGAAAACCTCAATCTCAGGATGTTGTTCCGCAAAGCGGTAGCAGACGCGCCTTGCGATGGAGGCGACCTTGTCGGAACGATAGCCATTTGCCCCGGTTCCGATCAAAGGAACGGAGATGGACCTCATCCCGGAATCCAACGCTAACTGGAGCAGGCTTTCATAGCATTTGGTGATCTGCGAATTGTCGCGGTCGAAGCGTCTGAAAGGCGTGATGACGTGGATGATTTTCTTGCAGGGAAGGCCGAAAGAATCGGTCATGTAGACCGATCCGAAAGGAAGGTTCATGCCCTTCTCGCTGACTTCGTCCATTAAGGCGGTCGCATTGTTTGACGCGCCAAGGATGGACCGATAGATCCTGCCGGGCTGGCGAATATATTCGCCCGCGCCCAAGGAATTGACGATGCAATCGCCAGGGAATGTCGTTATGTCGATTGATATGTTGTGATACATCGATTACCTCCCGAATACTTTCTTGAAAACATCGAGGTTGCCACCGGGTCTTCCACGATCATAGATCGCGAACTCGACGGTCTCGAAATGATAGAGCTTTAGATTGTCCATGAAGAGCTTGGCAACGATTTCCGGTGGATTGGAGAACGCGCCGCAGCCAAACGCTCCGAGGATAAGAACTTCCACACCCTCTTTTTTGGCGGCTTGGAGGATCTTCTGCATGCGCATGTTCATCTCACTGACGAAGCGATGCTTGTCGCGGGGGTCGAAATAGCTAAGCTGAGGAGCCGCGCAGGTGATGACATCGACGGAATACCAATCCTCCTTCTTCATGAGTTTGGGAGCGGATTCGTCCGTCTTGAAGACCACCACTCTAGGCGTGTAGATCAAATCATCGTTGCCGTAATGGTCGATGTCGCCTTGGCGATAGAGATCCTGATGGTGTTTATAGAAGGCCTCATATTCGGCATGGATACAGGGATAGAGGGTCGAAACGCGGCAAAGGCATTCCTCCTGCGCACCAGCGCTCCAAGGTGAACCACCGACACTATGGTTGTTGGCGAAATTCAAAACGGCAACCTTCTTGCCTTTGTAGGCGGAAGCTGCTTCGAAGGAGCGCTTGCCGGAAAGGATAATGTTCTCCGTCGGGCCATCGACGCCTTTGTTGAGGTCATCGGATCCGTTCTCGTAGACGATGTATTGTGCCTTGACGGATTCTTTGGTCGCGGATTCGAGCTCAGCCAATCCTTCGCAAAGCCTTTGGGTATGGTCCATGACAAAGTGGTTCAAGGACCGATAGCCATCGGCCAAGACTTGGTCGACCATGCCGTTATACATGGCCATTTCTTCCTCATAAGATAACGGCATCGCGTTGATGCCTTGATTGTTGAATTCCATATTGGTTTTCCTTTCGATATTTTACGCTTGGGGGGCGGTTTTTTGAATTGCCGGTCTATGACCGTCCATGCCCGTTGCCCGGAAGAATTCCTTGTTCAGGCTTTGGAAGATCTGCTTCTGCTCCCCGAAATGGATTTCGAAGCCGAGCATCTCCGACATGGCAAGGTAATCGGAACGGTCGATGTCGCCGTTGAGAAGTTGGTCACCGATGTCATGAAAGGCCTCGGCTCTGCATTTGCCCTGCCGGAGCAAGTTGTCGACGTGCTGTTTACGCTGATCCTCGTTCATGTTTACTCCTTTCGAACGCTTTCAAGGACGGCTTTGATGTCCTCGGGCAGGCGTTTTTTCGCCTCGATGAGGTATTCTTCGGGGATTTCCTTGTAATAGGCTTCCGCGATCGGGCAAGCGATGGCGGCCATCGTATCGGCATCCCAACGGATCGAGAGGCAAAGCCTCATGCAATCGTCGAAGGAATCGCTGTGGAGGAAGCACCAAAGCGCTTGGGGGACGGTGACCTGGCAGATCTCCTGCCCGTGGGAGAGCTCCGCCATCATGGCCTCGTAATCGAGGTTGAGGTCGTAGTATTTCTCCGCGTATTCGCGGATCTCGTCGCGGGTCGCGCCGTGAAGCGCCATGTAGATGCAAGTGGCGATGACCACCGCTCCTTTAATTCCTTCGGGATGGTTATGGGTGCATTCGGTCACCTCGATGGCGAGCTTCTCGCATTCCTCAATGCTGGAGGCGTAATAAGCCACGGCAGAGACACGCATTGCGGAACCATTTCCGCAGGAGTTATAAGGTTTTGGATCGTTCTGGTAGATCCAGGAAGCGAATCTCCCTCCGTATCCGGCACCCGGATATTTCCTTGCCCATTTCTGAAGATAGAAGGAAACGGGCTTGCCCTCGTCCTTATGCGCAAGATAATCCGCGATCGCAGCTGTTAGAACCGTATCATCGGTAAACGTCGAAGAATCATGGATTTGGATGAATTGCTTTGGGGTTTTGGGTCCGTGTTTGAACTCATAGTAGGATCCGTAGATGTCACCGATCGTGGCGCCATAGGTTCCTTTGTAGTCGTTGATGCTGATTAGGGTTTTGTAGTTTGTCATAGGGTAGTCCTCCTTGCTTTCGGCATCATGATAATCCACTTCTTCTTTTATACCTTCCGCGCTCCACGGAAACGGTGTCGGAAAAGACTTCGTAAACTGGTGACAGAACAAAGGAGGACACAGTCATGTCAGTTCACTACGGATTACCAAAGGACGCGAAAGAAGAATTCAAGGTAAATGGGTCCACACAGTATTCTTTAAACGGAAAGTGGATCTATGAATTCGGAGAATGGAAGACCATTGCCGGAGAATGGCAACAGGTCCACTCCAATTACTGGTACGAGAGCGGTGACATTATCTTTATATATAAAGGATTGCTGAGTAAGCCAAGTTGGAGCGAATCGAACGAACCCGCTCCGGAAATACCGGAGAATCTCATTGCCTGTTTAAAGCACATCAAGGAAGCTCTCTTAAAAGATCCTGACATTCACGTTGGATGGTATGCAAAGCATACTGATCTGCAATTTGTGTATGATGGCAAGATCTATGAAATCAATCCAAGAACGCTGGACTTTGATGAAATCGATTTTGGTCCCGCTTCCGATTGGGACAAAGAGCATTATACGGGTGGCGGTGTTGGAAATGCGGACGCCTATTTCGAGCATAATGATCGAATCATGCGCGCAATGCTGAGCGAGGAGCTAGGAGTTGAGTTCTTTCATAGCCACGGCTTTATTGACTAAGGGATTGTTTTTAATCGAATAATCATGTACCAATGGTACAAAATGTTCCCTTTGACGATGTTTCTTTTTGACGTTGGACGCGGAAAAAGAGAGAATATCGGCGTAGTCCAAAGTTCCTACGAAAGCGATGGCTCGAAGGAGGAACAACAAACTTGGATTACATCAAAGCCACATTAGATAAGAAGCTGACCGGACGCAAAATCGGATCGCTCATTGCCACATCGAAATTCACCTATGAAGAGGTTGCTTCCGTCCTTGGACTGGCCTCGCCAAGGGTGATCTACGAGTGGGTGTCTGGAAGGAAACTTCCTAGCATTGAGAATCTGGCGAACCTGGCGCGGATGTTTAATGTCAAAATGGAGGACGTCATCGTTTTGCGGTGACGCCTTTCTTTTTGTACTGGCAGTACATAGTTTCTAAGAAATTGGGTTCCTATAATATCCCCAAAGGTAGCTTGTTTTGACAAGTTATCCTGTAAAAGTAAGCCCATTTCCCGTAAAATAGGCTTACATACGTAAGCAGGTTCAGCGCGTGTTGCGCAGAACTTCGCCTAAAGAGATATCGGAGCAAAGGCCGGCGCTAGTACCGCTGGGCCAGCGTAAACCGATGGTTTGGAGCCAAGTCTCAAGCGTGGCGTCGCGGTATTAATTGAACACAACGAACAGATTGGTGTGTTTGGTGGGGATATTGGCGATGCCGATGTCCCTTTTTCCTTAATAAGAAAGGAGTCGTTTGTGAAGAAGCAAAACCAAGTCATCCGTCAGAATTACGAAAAGTACGAGGCAACCCAGCTGGAGTACTATGGAATTCTTATGAAGAATGGCCGTGTCCGCGTTGACACGAAGCGTTTTAAAAAGTTCTTCCCGATTCCCAATGAAAAGATTGAACATCGGAAATCCGTCTACTACACCCCTACCCGCATAAAGGCTTGCGATTACGTCTGCAATGTATTCCGCATGGAGGTTCAAAAGATCCGCTCTCTTTGGATTAATGAGTATTCAAAGGCAATAAAGCTAATCAAAACACCCCAGCAAGCGGAAGATTCTGCTCGCCTTGGTTTGGGATGCGATGGAATTCTTGAGCCAGACGAAGTCGAGATGGGCGCCCGAATTGCCGGGATAAAAAGATCCGCTGAGTATCGATTGGTTATCAAATCGCTCTATGCTCAGTTCTTCCATCAAATGATGGCGGACTTGGACGCCCTTTGTCTGCGCGTTATGGTCAGCCAAGGATACGCGAATAACAATTTCACAAGGCAGATCTTTGATACCTATATCCAAGGTAAACAAACCAAACCCGCTGTAGCCTTTGAGAATTATGAGCACTATCACGTCTATAACGAAGCATACTGCGTTTGGAATTTCCTTAAGCATAATGCCGTCAGCGCTTATCAAGCCCTAAAAGAGAAATTCCCCGACCGCGTCTATGATCCAGAGAACAGTTACCAGAACGGGCAATCCGCTTTGTCCGTTATTAAACTTGACGAGAAATACATTTTGTATGTGCTCGACCACATCTGTGACTTCTTCGACGAAGTCTGCCGTAACGGTTTCAACGAAAACACGGAAGACGCCAGATGGGACCACGATGATTATTTCCTTAATATCGTCAATGACACCATCGACACTATCGAGAATCCACTCGGCCTTCCTGCATGGCTATAAGGAGAGACGAATATGGATGCTTTATTCATTTCCTTTACTCGCTTGATGAATAGCGAAAACAAGAACTGGGACGATTATTACCGTGATTCCCTGCAAGATCAGTTCAAGGCGCTGCAATTGCGCGTGCCTCTAGATAGACGCACAAACGACTTTCAAGAGTTCTTCGAAGCAATGTTCACATCCGGCCTAAGGAAAAGGTATTACTTTTCGTGCCCCAACTTTCTCCGCGACAGACCCACAGACGCTTCTGGAAAGACCGTGTTTTTAAAAAACGTCATCATTAAGCCTGAGTTGACGCTTTCCATGAAACGATACCTTCCGGACGGGCAAAACATAATCCTCATTGGGGATATAGCGGAGAGACAAGATCGTTCGGAATTCAATGTCAAAGGAATGCAGTTCATCGATGATACGATGAGTTCTTCCGGCGATATGAAAGTCTATGCGATGGCAATTAACGCCTTTCACTTGACCGAAATCAACACAAAAGCTGGAACCACAATCAAAGTTCCAGAATGGAATTACGCTCAGTGGCGTGAATGCACGAGCTTTTTAACACCAGATTTCATTAAAGATTTGATTGATCATTGCTTCACCGTGAGCAATCCGTTGCAAGTTAGGAAAACATATGACGAATGGCGTCGTTATATGAACTTCCGCAAGTATTATCTCGGCGAACAAGCTAAGCGCAGTTTCAAATTGGATCGTGTCAGTTTCCTCGATTCCTACGCTGTGAACAAAAAAGAATTCAGACGGAGCCAATCCGTTTATGAAGGCTATATTCTCGACGGAATATCCGATTTCACCAAAGGTGAGATGATCGTACTTTCTGAACGCGTAGAGAGCGCTGAGCCCTTCCCTTTGATTCGTCTCGATATTGATCGTAACAAGAAACAATTCATGGAAGCTCGTGTTCAAAAGGGAAACAAGCTTGTTAACGAAGAGCTACTTAAGATTCGTTCCCTTGCTGGCGACAACGTATTTATCACTACCGGTGATCCTGCCACGCTAAATGACGAAAAGGCTCCTTGGGCTTTCGCGAACTTGCTTCGCTCAGGATTTGAATTAGGCGACCGGTTCCGGACGGTCACCGTGGATATCGAGCCTACCGAGCATATCCACCAAATCGAATTCGATCGTGACAGGGCTTTCGAAGTTGCATGCGACGAAATCGACGCCAGGTATCAACGCATCATCGACAGAGAACTCGATGAGATGTGCAAAGTCTTCGAAGCAGGAATAACAAAAAGGATCCTAGAGACAGTTGGTTTAAAGGAAGCTTCTTTGGAAGAGCGCCTAGAACATGACGTTTCGGAGAATAACGATCCAACCGTTTTGGCCGCTATCAAAGAGGAAAAACGAAGAATCGCCAGAGAGAATCCCCAAGGGAAGAAGGAAAGCGACCAAGACTATCAAGCCCGCTTGAAGTCTCTTTATGAAGATATCGATATCGATGAGCTCTACAGGGAACGTAACCAGAGACTTCTGGACGAGTTGAAGAGAAAAGAGATTGAAGCCGGAAAACGAGAACTTGAACGTTACCGCAAAACAGCCTTGGGTGAACTGCAAGTTAAGTACCGTGACGACATTCGCAAAGAGAAAATCGATGCGAAGGCCAGACTGGACGCTGAATGTGAGGAAAAATGTCGGACCGTCATCGACGAGGAAACCATTTACCGTATCTCCATATACTTCCGCTTGCCAGAAGGCATGTTGGACGTCAAAAAAGAAACTATTTCCCTCATCGAGTCCTGTGGGCACATCGTTTACGACTCCCGTGCCGAAAAGGCGAAACTCAAAAGGCAGGAAATGGCTTTGGAAGCTTTCTATTCCGGTTACGTCAAGAACCCCTACCTCTCCACTTATTTATTCGATCCAAACGGCCTTGAAGATCCTTCTCAGCAGTTGGATGCCGATTGGACATGGTTCTTGGAGTCACTCAATGAGAAACAGAAAGAGGCCGTCAGGAAGGCCGTTTACAGCAATGGTATCTTCTTGTTGCAAGGCCCTCCTGGAACAGGCAAAACCCAAGTTATCGCTGAGACCGTTGCCCAATTGGTTAAGAAAGGCAAAAGGGTTCTCATCTCCAGCGAGACGCACAAGGCGATCGATAATGTTTTCGAACGTTTGCCGAAGACCGCGGAAATCGTCCCAATTCGATTGATTCCGACTAGAGGAGACCGCAAGAGAGAAAACGGTTACGAACCGCAGTTCTTGGTCGATAACTTCTATAAGAACATTTCAGATGCGATGCGTCGCGCCGTAACGAGATATCAGAACTTCCAGCGGAACAAAGAAGAATTCGAAGAGGAATTCGGCAAGCTTAAAACGTTAAAGTCAAAGATTGAACACCGTCAGTCCCTTTGGGATGAAGCGCAACGTCAAATCGGGGCGCTGGAACAGGACGCGAAAGCTTTGAATACTCAGCGTTCCTCAAAGAAAGATATTCTCGATAACCTGAAGATAGAACTTGACCTCATCCGACGTACCAGACGGCGCATTGAGAAAAATAGAATCAACATCGATGATGACATCGATCAAGCTTTGCTTGGAAAGTTCCTTGCATTGATTAATGGGGTTTTCGTCGGCGATATGTTCTGCACCACCGATTTGCCCGAATTGCTCAGCGCAATCGAAAGCATCGATATGGCGATTGTCCGTCGCGAATTAACCTTGCTTGACCCCGAATCCAGCGCTGCTCTTCTCGAGGTTAGAAAGCTCGAATTGAGGCGACAAATCAGCGCTTGCAGGGATGAACTGGACGAAATCATCCCCGGTCGCGAAGAAGAGTATGAACGCTTAAAGAAAGAGCTTGGTGCCATCGTGAATCAGCAAAACACCATGAAGGCTGATGGCGCGACGAACCTGGATCTCCAATTGAGAAAGATTTTCGATTACGCATACCTCACCCAGCACACTTCAGAGATTGAAGAACTATTAGAGGGGCTTAAAGACAAATTGGCCGAGGCAAAAGCATCGTTCTTCGATAATGAAATCGATCCGAAAGCCACTCTTATCGAAGGCAAGATTGAGGCCGTTGAAGGAGAGATCAAAGACCTTGCCGGCCAAATCAAAGGAATCAATGAAAAGATTGCGGAAATCCAAGACCAGGACGACGTCAAAGAAATCCAAGAAAGCCGAGCCAAACTTATCGAGGCTATCGGAAAATTCTTCCGCGATTTCGAAATCGCCACTCCTTATGATTCTATAGAATCCGCCATTCGAATCATCGAGTCCAAATGGCAATCGATGCAGTCGGACTTCGCATCTCAAGAAGCGGAGAACCAAGCCAAGATTCCGATGTACCGAAGAATCGTTGAATACATTTCCTCGGCTGAGGTTATCGAAGAAGACCGCAGGCTCTACACGAAAGAGTTATTCGAGAGCGCGAACGTCTTTGGCATCACCTGCACCAGCAGCGATCGTTTTGGACAAAACAACCTCGATACCCTTTCCGATTACGGAATCGAGGGCATCGATATCAAATCAGCGGGAATTGACGTAGTCATTATCGACGAGGTCTCCAAGTCGAGCTTCATCGATTTGCTCATCCCAATTCTATACGGCAAAACCGTCATTTTGGTCGGAGACCATCGCCAGTTGCCCCCGATGTACGAATTCGCCAAACTACGCGCGGATGATTTCGAAGGGCTTAATCCGAGCATCATCAATGAGGAAATTAACAAAGAGTTTACTCGTCTTTGCGAAGAATGCTTCTTCAAGACCTTATTCGAGAGGATCCCGGATGCTTTCAAGACGATGCTCGTCCAGCAATACCGTTGTCACGAAGACATCATGAGGGTCTTCAACCACTTCTACCAAGGACAGTTGAGACTTGGTTGGCCAGGCCAGAACAACGCGAAGAACCATGGGATCAGAATCGTTTCCAACGGGCGCGTGATCATTGAGCCGGATAAGCATGTCTACTTTGTAGACTGCAAAGGGTTCGAGACTCACCAGCAAGACTCGACGTCCATGTATAACACCGGCGAAGCCGAGGTAGTCGCTGAGCTCGTAAGGAAGATAAATACCTATTTGAAAGAGCATCCTCGCGAGGAAGCCGATAAGCTCAGCATCGGCATTATCTGCACCTATGGTGACCAGGCAAGACGCATCAAAGAACTGATGCGAAAGGTGAAGATTGACGGGTTTAAGACGGACGTCGAAAAGATGATCGTATCGACCGTCGATGACTTCCAAGGCGACGAGAGAGACATCATCATTCTCAGTACCGTCCGAAATCCCGAAAAGCCGGAAAGATCCAATCCTGGATTCATCTTAGCGTATCAGCGCATCAACGTTGCCTTATCAAGGGCGAGACGCCTTCTGATCGTCGTAGGCAATAAGAAATATCTTGAGACAAAGGGCGTTATCGATTTGCCTGACGTCAATGGAAATCCTGCCTTTGATAGAAAGCATTTCCGCGTCTACGAAGAAATCATCGGCACGATAGAGTCTTACGGCAAATCCATCGATGACGTCGATGTTTTGGAAAACAAAGGAGGCGTGATCAATGGATAAGTTCACATTAAACACTTCTCTTCAATTCCCCGTCTTAAAACTTACCGAGCTTGTGTCCTATAGCGAGGTCAAAAAGCCTAGCGGGGTTGCCTACATCTTCTTGGTACTCATCAAGGATTCGAAACAAAGGGGTATGTTGCTTAAGGACGTTTTGATCAATTTCGGTGTTCCCGAAAGACTCCACGAAATCTTCCGGGAAGCGATCAACGATTTGATTCGTCAAAACCTCATCACTTTCAGTTTGGCACCAGGTCTTTATCCTAAATTGATGAACCAGTGCCGGCTTTCCGATTTCTCGTTTACCCAAAAAGGAGAGAAGATCTTCGCGGATGGATATATCCCCGCCACTGACGGAGCTGGGAATCCAATAGAAAAGGAGACGAAAGTCGAAATCTTCTACGATGTCGCGATGAACACCTTCACGCTTAGGCTTTCCGATGACCTAGAAGGACGCCCACTGAAAGACGCATCGCTTACACCGGAATTCTTCAAACAATTTGCGGTTAAGAAGAGCGAGGAAGATTTCATCAACAAATCGAAGGGACCTGCCGTCGGCATCAAGAAGGAAGAGATTGTTACCAAAGTCGAGACTCAGCTCCGGGAAAACTGGACCGTCAAATATGACTGTTCCATCGAAATCGATGGGGATCGCGCTCAAATTGCCTTTGAAGAAAAGCCTTTGCAAGAGTTCTTCAACGCCTATTACAATCCGACGATCGTCTCGAATGGGATTGCGCTTAAAGGCAAATTCAAATTCGACTGCCCTCCAGCTAGCATCATGTCGCTGCGCCTTAGCCAATTCCCAAGCGAATCCATCAAGCGGGTTCTTTTGCCTAAAGAATTGACGGACATCGCAAAGCAAAAGATTCGTCTAATGATTACCAAAGGCCATTACAAAGGGGATGGGTTTATCGTTCAAAGCAAATACCCCATGCCTTTTGATGCGCAGTTTGTTCGCGTGAATGCCCAAGGGCAAGCGACCGCTTACCTTCCCGGAGTGTTCGCTTTCGATGTGGAAGGTCTTGGGGAAATCAGCGTTCCGCTTGCCTTGGAAATCAGTGTTGAGCGAGAGCAACTGCAGCAAGCGCTTGTCCCTGTAGTAAACGAATTGGCTTCCTTCTCTATAGAGAACTATGAACGGCTCGTGAAAATCAGCGAATGCAGCAAAGACTTCGATTCCGCCTATCGAATCATCGAAGGCTACATGCAAGGGCTCGACAGCGTCCATAGAATTGGGCTTTTTTCGGAGATGAGGCCCTACTCCTCCACAAGCCCAGATATCGCTTCCAAAGAGAAAGAATATGTCGCAGAGGCTTTCGAAGAATACATCGCTTCCATCAAGGAAAGTGATTTGGCGAACGCCTTGAAGATTACTCATTGGATCCCAAAATACCTCGGCATTTCGCCCAAAGAAGTGCTCGACCGCATCTTTGCTAATTTGAATGACATTTCGAATCCGGTGATGACCTTTGAGGCTTTATCAAGCGCCAATTTTGACGAAGCTTTGGTTTGTTCATACGTAAACCCGGTTCCGAAATGCTTGAAGACCCGCGAGGCATCCGCTCCTTCTTTGGTTGCGTTGATTTCGTTTGCAAATGCCTTGGATTCCTTGAAAAAGTTAACGGGCATCCAAGATTACAAGCATTTCACGATTGATATTGAGGGCATCGATAAAGATGCATTCAAAGGGTCTTACGGCACCGCTTCTAGCCAAAGGAAGAAGATCGGCATGTTCCAAAAAGAAAATGTCCCTTTCTTCGAGGAATTCGACGGCTTCCTGTCCTTGTTCCGAAGCATCTTTGACGATATCAATATGCTGGCGAACGCGCTTGCTAATCCCAATAACATCAAACCGGAAATCATCGAGAGGAAGATCGATGCCGGCGAATACCAATATGCTTTCGTGAACCTATCAGGCAAATTGGAATCCACGCTTAAAACGAAATATGGCTTATCCGGCACGCTTTCGGATATGCTCTCCACAGCGAGGAAGCAGCAATTGATCGACAAGGACATAGTTTCCGACCTCCACGATTTTCGCGAAGCAAGGAATGCGAACGTTCATCCGGACGCGCCGCAAGTCAGCTTTACGCCTGACGATTTGAGGCGTTGGGGCCAAGAGATTTTCGACTTAGCCAAAAAGGAGGATGAGGACAAATGAGCCATCAAGTGATCATTTCCTACGAGGGCGTCTCCATACAGATTCAGGCGCAATGCGAAACGGCAGTAGCCTCGCTTTGCAAAATCGACAAAACGATTGCCAAAATCCGTGAGACCGCAAAGACGCTGAGGACCGAAGAAGTCCGTGAGTATGAGCGGTACCTGCTCAAATCCAAAGAGGAGATCGCCCGAAAAATCGAAGCCTTTAAAGCATCGTTAGTCAAGTATCAATCGATGACGACAAGGGATGAGTTCGAATATAGAAGAACCGTCGATGAGTTAAGGAGACAGGCGAGTGATCTCTCCTCTACAGTTGCAACGCTTACCGGGTCCAAACTTCAAGCGATCGAAGCGATGATTCGGGAAGGCTTGCTTGAGGAAGGCAACGCCGTCTTTGAAAGGATGCGGGCCGAGGAATCCGGAATGATTGCCATCGGTTCGGATGTTTTGGAGAGGATCAACGCAATCGAAGACGTCTCGCTCCGTCAACTAGCGTTGCTCGAAGCCAATAGCAATAAGGGGCGTTCTTTCGACACTATCATGGAGGCAGCGCAAGCAAGATACGACGAGCTGCTCGAACGGAGCAAAAAGGGATTCGTCGAAGAGGCTGTTGCCGACATGAGATCGAAAGGCGTCGATGAAGGAACCATCTCTCGCGTTGTAGAAGGGGCCACCACCATCGACGAGATCTCCGAGCAATCCTCTGCCGCCATTACAGATGAAAGGGTCCGAAAAGAAACGCTAAAGGTTATAATTAAGGCCATCAAGGCAAGGGGATTCATCGTAGATACCCAGCACAACCTCAAGATCGATCGCGAAAGGAACGTGGTCCACCTTGTTGCGTTGAAGGCCTCGGGCCAAAAAGCCGAATTCGAAATCCAACTAAGCGGAAAGTTCATGTACCGCTTCGACGGATACGAAGGCCAAGCTTGCAAGAAAGACATCGAGCCATTCATGAGCGATTTAGCAAGCATCTACGATATCAATGTACTGCACGAAGAAGTCGTTTGGGATAATCCGGATAAGATCCAAATGCAGCAACATCAAACCTATAAAACGAAAAAGAGCTGAGATTTAAGGAGAGAACGCCATGTCATTAGCAACCAGTTTCAACAAAATCCGCCGCAGCGTTGGCATCAAAAAGTGCGTCATTATCGATGGCAATGTTGGAGACGTATACCTCGATAAGAATAAGAAGCTCGTCACCCTCCGCGAATACTTGGAGGCAATGCTCGACGAGATGGAGTATCGCGACGTCATCTATTGGGACCGCGTCGAAGGCGCCACCGGAGCGTTAGATAGACTCCAAATTACCGACACCGTCGAAGTCAAAGGTGATGCTTATGATTTAGGGGACGACGAGCAGGAAGAAGAACAACCTGCCACAGGCGGACTATTCAAATCTCCGGCGGAGATCATGAACGTCGTCTACAAAAACGTCATCGACAAAAAGAAGAAAGTCGCCTTCATCCTGAACTGGTCGGAATACCTTTTCTCCGTCAATGGTCTTTCTGATGACGAGAGGCAAAACATCACGCTCCTTGGCAAGGCCTTAAAAGATCGCAAAGTCGAATATCTTAATTCCGATTGCAACGAATCCGTCGTTATCATGATCCTAGGGAAGTCGACTGGACTCCCCCTCTCCTTCTATCAAGCAAACCCTGAGGTCGAAATCATCACGCTGCAAAAGCCGGACCGCGACGAAAGACGCGCCATCATCGAGAAGACCGAAGATCAATTCGATGTCCGTTTGACCCAAAATACCCATTCTTTGTTAGATCCGGAGAACGCTCCGTTCATCGATATGCTTGAAGATTTCACGAGTCGCGAAATCATCCAGCTTTGCCGTTTGTCTCGCAAAGAGCCAAAGATGACCTATGACAAGCTTTTCTATCTATTCAAATACGGTGAGAAAGAGAATCCTTGGGAGAAACTCGAGTACGCTCGCGTAAAGCAAATCAAGGAAATTCTTTCCAAGCGCGTTATCGGCCAAGAAGAGGCGATCGCCAAGATCGAAAAGACCATTATCAAAGCTTATATGGGCCTTTCTGGCGTCCATAAGTCTTCCTCTCGTTCCGCTCCAAAAGGCGTGTTCTTCTTCGTCGGTCCTACTGGCGTTGGTAAGACCGAGCTTTCCAAAGCCTTGGCCAGTTTCTTATTTGGAGATGACCAAGCCTGCATCCGCTTTGATATGTCCGAATACGCCCAGGAGAACAGTGACCAAAAACTCATCGGTGCCGCCCCTGGCTACGTCGGTTATGAAGAAGGTGGCCAATTGACGAACGCTGTCAAAGAACACCCATTCAGCGTCATCCTCTTCGATGAAATCGAAAAGGCCGCCAAGCCAAACCCGAGAATCCTAGATATCTTCTTGCAGATTCTCGAAGACGGACGTCTGACCGATTCTAAAGGCGAAACTGTCTACTTTTCCGATTCCATCATCATCTTCACCTCTAACCTTGGCGCCAACGAGGTCACCGCTTCTTCCGATAAGGAAAGCGTGGCCAAGGAGTTCATCCGCATCGTCAAAGAGTACTTCGACAACGAATTGAAGCGTCCCGAACTCTTGGGCCGTATCGGCTACAACAACATCGTCCCATTCAACTTCATCCAGAACGAGGGCTTCCTATACAAAATCTGCCACTCCAAGCTCGGACCGGTCAAAAACGCGATCCGCGAGAAATACAAACTGGAGCTCGAATTCGAGAAGGACAAACCCGCCATCGAGTACATCCTCAAAGGAGTCGATATCGCCAAAGGCGGCCGTGACGTTCTTAACGCCATCAACGACCGTCTGCTCGACCCGCTGGCCATGTTCTTGTTCGAGAACAAAGACGAGCTCCGCAGCCTCAGGGGGAGCACCATCGTCGCCAAGGTAGCGCCAAGTGGATTCGAATTCAGCTTCCAAGAGTAACTTCAACGTTGCGATCATAAAGCTCTGCACCCAAACCGAGGGCCCTTTTAAGCGTTGCTGCATCTGGTTCCAAGGCTGCGACCTCAAGTGCCCCGGATGCTGCAACGAGTCGCTACAAGACCTGGTTCCTAACCACATCGTCTCACTGGAAGACTTGATGGGTATAATCCTAAGGGCCAGGGAGGAATTCGGAATCGAAGGCGTCACCCTAAGCGGAGGCGAACCAATCCTTCAAAAAGGACTACCGCTGCTTTTGAAGAAAATCCACGAGGAAGGAATGGGCATCATCCTGTTCTCAGGCCGCCAGAAAGGCTCCATAGACCGCGAAATCGTTGAAAACGTGGATTTACTCATCGACGGTCCTTTCATCGCTGAGAAAAGGGATTTTGAGAGGGTTTTGCTGGGTTCTACCAACAAAGGTCTCCATTTCATCACGAGCCGATACAAAGACCAGGAGAGCTACTTCTACAATCCGATTGCCATAGAGGAAGTGACCCTCGGGAAGGATTATCTATTTATCAACGGCGATTAGTCGATCGAACTCCGGTGGACCATTCCTGACATGGCGAAATTAACGGAATTATAGAATCACAAATCAGCAACCATTCCATCCATAGTGGCTGAAACAAACAGCCACTTTCTTTTATTTTTAGAAGCGAAAAAGGTACATAAGAGGTACATGGACTTCGAGATGCGGGTCGTCGGTTCGCGCCAGACTAGACATGAAAATGACACTCATTATCGTATAAATTCGACGAAAAAAAAGCCCCACGAAGTGGAGCAATTTCAATCAAGATGGTGGCTGAGGGGGGACTCGAACCCTCGACATACCGGGTATGAGCCGGTTGCTCTAACCAGCTGGGCTACTCAGCCATCTATTTGGTGGAACTTACCGGGTTCGAACCGGCGACCTCATGCTTGCAAAGCACGCGCTCTCCCAGCTGAGCTAAAGTCCCGACCGGCGCTCCATACGAGCGGGTTTAATTATAAGGAAAGTCAGAGAAAGAGGCAAGTAAATTAAAGCGTGACTTTCACACTTTTGCCATCCGGCCCTGGTGTTGCTGACAAATAGGCGATAATCGGGTCGTAATTCCGTTCTTTATTTCCGGCCTTGCAACGGCTCACGTTCTTCACTTCGCCGTCCACTAATGCAACTGCCATTTCATGGCATCCGGCAAAACCACAGGCACCGCAGTTCGCATTGGGAAGACGCTTTTCCACTTCTTTGATCCGTGGATCTTCTGGCACAGCTAAGAGTTTGGCCGCTAACGCAAGTAAGAACCCTAAGATGAGTCCTAACCCTGCTAAGATAAGTACACCCCACAATACTGTCATTGTTTTTCTCCTTTATCTTTCGTTTTATCCTCTTCGTGAAATTCCGCGAAGAAGGGGCAAGACGCCTTTTGACATGCCGGACAGAATTCTGGATCTGGCCGCACATTCTCACACCCCTTCGGGGCAGGAGTTCTTCGATAGGCGATGAAACTGATGATGAAGATGGCAATGAGAGCAATAATCACTCCCACGGCAATCAAGATATAAGCCCATTTTGGCATAGGTAATCTCTTAAGCGACCATGCCGCTAAGACCCATGATGGCCATGGCCATTAAGGCAGCGGTAATTAACGCTAACGGAAGTCCTTTCCATGATTTTTGGGCATCATAACCGGATAAACGGTCACGGATGGTTGAGAAGAGAACAATCATGATCAAGTAACCGACGGAGGTACCGATGGCGTTCGCCATGGAATTCCCGAACGTATAGTTGTTGTTTTCTTGCACGACGCCAAGCACAGCACAGTTCGTGGTAATCAACGGAAGATAGATGCCTAAGCTCTTATAAAGGGCTGGCGAGTATTTCTTAATGACCAAACCGACGAGTTGCACGAGAGAGGCAATGACTAAGATGTAGACAATCGTGTCTAAGAACGCCAAACCAGCTGGAACCAAAATGTAGTTATAAATCGGCCAGCTAACCAAGGCAGCCAAGATGATGACGAAGACGACGGCCAAACCCATCCCGACGGAAGACTTGACTTTGTTCGATACCCCTAAGAACGAGCAGATGCCGTAGAAACGCGACAACACGACGTTATTGATGAGCATCGAAGAGAGAATCGCGAGAAGGAACGCGGTAAATACACTTGTTGCGGTCATAGGTTATTTGGCCTCCCCTGCCACTTGGGCTTTGGCGCGTGCGGCAGCCGCCGCTTGCGCAGCCGCCCGTTTCGCGGCCATTTCTTTATCTTTCTGGTGCCAAGTATGAGCAGCAATGCATGCCTCGACGACACCATAGACGATGAAGCCACCCGCTGGACGGGCAAATAATGGGATGGAGAAGTCTAAGCTAGACGAATATTTAAGCACTGGGATCACCGTTTTCGGAATGAAGGGGAACACGGCACCCAACGTGATGACGCCCGTGCCTAAGATTTCCCGGACGACCGCAATAATAAGCAAAGCGATCATATAGCCAACGCTATTGCCTAACGCATCTAAGAACGAATCATAGACGCCATTGGATTTCGCGAACGCTTCCGCCCGTCCTAAGACAATGCAGTTTACAACGAGTAAGCTTAAGAAGACGCCTAATCCTTCATAAAGCGCAGGAACAAACGCTTCTGACAACATTTTCACGATCGTGACGAATGTTGCGATGATGATGATGTAAGCCGGGGTCTCCACTTCTTCGGGAATGACTTTCCGAAGCAAGGAAACCAAGACACTCGACCCCACCAATACGATGGTGAAGAGGATACCCATGCCGAAGGCTTGTTCGATCGAAGTCGTAACTGCCAATGCTGGGCAGGTGCCAAGTAACAGGACAAATAACGGGTTCGCTTTCCAAATCGGGTTCAGAAAGTTCTGTTTATGTTGTCCGCGTGTAGCCGTTTGAGTTGCCATAATTGCCTCCTATTTTCCTGCATAAAGGGTCTTGGCGAGCGTTAAGCCCGTCCAAATGCCTTTCAAACTATAGGTTGCGTCCGTGCCGACCACGCCATCTTCGGCTTTGGTGTTATCAAAGCCATCGATATATTCCGTGATGACCTTATGACGCCCCGAGCTGTCACTTAACGTGTACATGCCATCCACCGTTGGGGTTGCTTTATCCCCCGAGAGGGCGATTAAGTAAACCGTATCCGATTCAATGTGTTCTGGCACATAAGCGTTCGGGTCAGACACGACTGGATGATCAAAGCTCATCTTTACCCGCATCTTGAAGATTTGGGCTTTTTCCGTTGTCTTGTCGGCATCGGAATAAAGCGTCCAAGAACGATAGGCAGTCGCCTTCGCGCCATGATCCGCATTTTCTGCGGTCTTGTCGCTATAGACGACAGGATCCGAAACCGCAGCGTAATCTTTTTCGAGTTTGCTGAAGTTCCGTTCCGTGGATTGTAAGCCACCCGCCGCCACAAATGCCGCTTTGGCATCTAAGGCCATGTCTTTCAAGATAGATAACGAACCACTTGTTGCACTATCTAGTGCCGTTTCGCCGGGATTCGCGTTATAAGTATCGACAAATGATTTCACGGCGTCGGCATCACTAATGGTCGCATCGGTGATGGACATTTTGCCCCAAACAACATCGCTTTCGGTGCCTTTGAAGCCAATTGTCATCCGGAGCGTATCCGCGCCTTGACTATATTTCGTGGTAATGAGTTGTCCCCATTCGCCAATCATGGTGTCATCTTCAAAGAAGCGGTACGCCTTACGGGCATAGGTATGGTCCGAAAGGTACGTCTCTTTAACGAGGTCTTGTTGATATTCTTGACCCCAAATGGCCTTGGTATCATCGGCTAATGGTTCGACAAACGAATCACCAAAGTTCGCGGTGAAGTGATCACGGGCAGCCGTGATGATTTCGTTTAGTGCCGTCGCGCCATAGGTCGCACCGCATTTCACAGCCGCTAACGTTTCATCTGATGGATTCGCGTTATAGGGTTCGACGTAGCCCGTCTCGAACGTATTCTTATAAGAAAGGCTGTCTTCGACCAAATAGACCTTGCCTAGAACAGGGTTATCGCCTTCACTAGATATACCCACCATTGCATGGATGTTGCCATAGCTCTTGACCGCGATGGTCTTGGAATTATAGATGTAACCGATAAGTTGGGTCTTTCCTTCATCCGAATAAGCTTGATAGTATTCGGCTAAGTTCGCGTTGTTATCGATGGCAACGGGATCTGAAACGGCTTGGCAATTCGCGTAAATCGCGCGGTAACCGGCCAACTGTTTTTGGTCGTTATTCCGCTTGATGATTGGTCCGGTAACCAAATTCAAGGCGGTTAACGCCAGCGCCGAAACGCCGCCAATCGCACAAAGAATACCCCCGACGGCTAACCAATGTTGCCATTCGGGTTTCGATTGCTTCTCCGGTGAAGCAAGTTTGTTTTCATTTTGTTTTGTTTCTTCCATAGCCTGCCTCCTTATTGCAATACGCTATAGTCAAAGCCAGTCATGCACCAGGCAAAGAGTCCTAAGATGACGACAAAGGAGATGGCATCAATCAAAATCCATTTGCGGTTCCATTTTGGAGAACTCCATTGGAAGTAATCGATGAAGCACGCTAACGCATTGCCCATCATGACGGCATAAGCCATGCCTTCCGGAGCGGAAGCAAACGTACGGATCATGACGACCATCATCGCGACTAAGATGCCATGTAACACCCGGCTTGGTTTCGTTAATGGCAACGTGACCGGATCCGCTAAAAGATAGGTGACGCCAAATAAAACACCGCCACTGCAAAGTTGATAGAACGTATAAGCAAAGGGATCCACGGCGTTATTATGGCCTGCCATAAAGAGACCGGCGATTAAACTCATGCAAAGGAACGTCACTAAGAATGAGACCACGACGTGCCAGTCAGTATCGCGACGGATAAGCAAATACGCAAGGCCGATTAAGATGGCAATCTTGCACGTTTCACCCGCGGCGCCATTGATGGTGCCAAAGAATAAGGCACTGACGTCGTCCCAAGTATAGGTGGAGGCAGTGTGTAACGTTAAAGCTGTCGCGTCAGACGCCACCGAAGCACTGCTATCTAAGAACGATAATCCCCAAGCATTCCAGTGATAAGCGCCACTGAACTTGCTTTGGAAGCAAACGATCATAAAGACAAAGGCGGTCGCAGCAGGATTGAAGATATTTCTTCCCGTGCCACCAAAGACCAATTTGCCTAAGATGATGCCGAATAACGCCGAGACAATGAGATAGAAATAAATCATGCCTTCGGGATTGGTATCGCGGTTGGGAACCATTAAGCCAAAGATAATGCCAGAAATGGCCGGGGCCAAGAAGTCCAAAGGAGACAAGACGTCTTTCAAGGATTTCTTCGTGGCGTCTTTGGCAAAGAGCACTTTGCGGTTCTTGATGATGACGAACACAAATTCGGCAAGCATCATGGTCACGACGGAGAGGAGGACGTTACGAATGGCATAGACGCCATAGGCTAAGTATGACCAGATGGTGACCGGCGCTAAAGCGATTAAGGCATCCACATAACGGGCCGTAACGCCATAATGTCGGATTTTCTTCGGGGAAGAGGCCACTTGGGTCTCAACGGGTTTTGTTGCTACTGTTTCCATAGGTTACCTCACGGAAGTTTGGCAATGACTTTCGACCGCTTCACAATGGTCGCGACATCAATGCCACTCGGGCACACTTGCGTGCAAATGCCGCAATCGGTGCATTTGAGCGGGTCTAGTGCCTTCACTTTTGCTTTATCGACCGGCATAGACTTCATCGTGTTCATGATAAACACCGGGTTAATGCCGACGGGACAGCGATTGACACATTCCGCGCAACGAATGCACGGCTGTTCTTTTTTCATGCTTTCTGCCATAGAAAAAACCTTTCCTGTAATACTGAATTACCTATTTATTCTAACGCACTTCACGTATGTTGCAATTTCAAAGAGAAGAATTAATGGCTTTCTTTTGGCTCTAAACCGACTTCTCGATAGAGATAATCAAGGTGTTTGAAATAATAATCAAGCGTGGCACAGCCCGCAATCTCTTGATCGCTTAAATGTTGCTGGATGGTGGGATTTGCCTTGACTTGGGTTAAGAAGTCTTGCCCTTCGGTCACGGCTTTCATCGCCAAGGGTTGCACCAAATCATAGGCTTCTTCGCGGGTGAGACCCTTTTCAATTAAGGCATTCATCACGCGCTGGGCATAGAACGCTCCATGCGTGAGACCAATATTCCGTTCCATGTTTTTTGGGAAGACCGTCAAATGGGCAATAACTTTGGCCATCCGTTGTAACATGTAGTCGAACAACTCAATCATGTCGATTAACGCAACACGTTCCACCGAGGAATGTGAGATGTCGCGTTCATGATATAACGCATCGTCTTCTAAGATGGGGATTAGATATCCTCGCATCATCCGGGCGCAGCCGCAGAGATTCTCCGAAGCAATCGGATTCCGTTTTTGCGGCATGGCACTCGAACCTTTTTGACCTTTGGAGAAGCCTTCTTCCACCTCTCCGATTTCCGTGCGGGAAAGATTCCGGATCTCCACCGCCATCTTTTCCATCCAAGAGGCGGCAATCGCCATCGCGGAAGCGTATTCTTCATGCCGATCACGCGATAACACCTGGGTGGAAATGGCTGGTTTTTGAAGCCCTAACTCTTTGGCCACATGGACTTCAACCCGGGGATCGATGTTGGCATAGGTGCCTACGGCCCCTGAAATCTTGACGCATTCCACGCATTTCCCTGCTTCTTGGAATAAGGCAAAATCCCGTTTTCCTTCGTCATAGAAATTCGCGAACTTCAGACCGAATGAGGTGATTTCGGCATGCATGCCGTGCGTTCTCGCGATGCAAGGCTGATGCTTATATACCAAAGCTTTTTCTTTGACTTCTTCTAATAAGGCAAGGAAGTCTTTTTCAATTTCTTTGTCAGCTTGTGCATAAAGATAGCCCAAAGCCGTATCGACCACATCCGTCGAGGTTAGCCCATAATGCACCCACTTCCGTTCGGGTCCTAAGGTTTCTGAGATTTGTCTCGTGAATGCCACGACATCGTGACGGGTGATTTGCTCGAGTTCTTGGATGCGTTTGACATCGACTTTCGCTTTGGCTTCGATGGCAGCTAAGTCCTGATTTGGCACCACCCCGATAGCGTTCCAGCCACGAAGGACGGCAAGTTCGACTTTCCAATACGTTTCGAAGCGCGATTCGTCTGTGAATAACGCTTCTAACTTGGCCGGCGCGTAACGGGCGATCATTAGAAGATGTCCTTCCGCACAATCGTCGCGTCACGGTCGGCACCCACGGAGATAATCACGAAGGATAAGCCCGAGAGTTCCTCGACTTTTTCAATGTAGTTTCTTGCCTCAATGGGTAATTCTTCATACGTCTTGCAGTGCGAGATATCGCCTTTCCAAGATGGCATAGTGATATAAGTCGGAACGATTTCGCTCACTTCAGGGATCGTCGAAGGCATCGTATCAATTGGTTTGCCATGCAAGGTATAGCCCGTGCAAAGTTTGATTTCTTCGACGGATCCTAAGACGTCTAATAACATCAAAGCAGAATCGGTGACCCCCGTAATACGGCGGACATAGCGAAGTTCCGAGATGTCTAACCAGCCAATGCGACGTGGACGTTTCGTGACCGTGCCATATTCATGGCCGGCGTCACGAATCTTTTGGGCCAAATCCCCTTCGATTTCCGAGGGGAATGGGCCAGCGCCGACACGGGTGCAATAGGCTTTCGTGATGCCAATCGCGTGATTGACGGCGTTTAATGGTAAGCCAGCATTCACGGGGATTGCCGTGCAAAGTGGCGAAGAGCTGGTGACATAAGGATAGGTGCCATGCGCTAAGCAAAGCATCGCGCCTTGGGCACCCTCAAAGAGGACTTTCTTGCCTTCGGCTAACGCCTTTGCCAAATATTCAGAAGTATCGATGATATAAGGGGATAACCGTTTCCGGGCTGGCGCTAACCAGGCCATTAATTCTTCGACGGTATAAGTTTTGGCCCCAAAGGCCGCTAATTCGCGGTTTTTGATGGCAAGCGCTTCCGTAAGACGTTCTTTGAGATAGCTTTCGACCAATAAATCGCCAAGTCTTAACCCAATTCGAGAGGTGCGGTCTTCGTAGCAAGGGCCAATGCCGCGTCCTGTTGTGCCAATCTTGGCGTTGCCAAGCGCTTGCTCTCTCGCAGCATCTAACGCAATGTGATACGGCATTAAAATCGAAGCCCGATTCGATAGGAGCAAAGAGAAAGACATAATGCCTTCGCTTTCTAAGAGATCGATTTCCTCTAACAAAGCCGCTGGATTCACGACCACGCCATCTGCGATGATGTTCGTGACGTGCGGTTGGAAAACACCGCTTGGAAGCAAACGTAACGCATAACGTTTGCCATGGTGCTCAATGGAGTGGCCTGCATTGTTCCCTCCTTGCGTGCGCACAACTAAATCGGCACGGGAAGCGAAGTAATCGGTGATTTTGCCTTTTCCTTCATCGCCCCACTGCATGCCTTGAATGGCTAAACTCGGCATAAAAAATCCTTCTTTCTAAACGTAATAAGGATTTCGTACTTATTACTTATTGAGTTTACTCTACTTTCGAGGAAAGGGAAGATGCACCGATAAGAAAAAACGGCCATAAAAGTCCGTTTTCTTCGACAAATGCTTTATTTATCTTCTTTTGGGTGAGAAGCTTCGTAGACTTTTCGAAGTGCTTCGAACGATTCGTTTGAGATAACGTGCTCAATACGGCACGCATCTTTATAGGCTTGTTCTTCCGAAACGCCAATGGACGTGAGCCAAGAACCGATGACTTGATGTTTTGTGTAGACCGCACGGGCGATTTCGTAGCCACTAGGCGTGAGGTAAAGCTGATTTTTTATGCCGAGCGCAACATAACCTTTTTCTTCGAGTTTATGAAGCGCGACCGAAATCGAGGCTTTCGAGTAACCGAAAGAATTGGCAAGATCCACGGAGCGGATCTCTTTCATTCCCGACTCTTGTAGCATCAAAATTCGTTCCAAATAATCTTCGGCGGATTCCACTGCATCGATTGCCATAACGCTACCTCACTGATTTTTTCTTATTTTAGCCCGTTTTGCTAACTTTGCAAAACCTATGCTTTAATCTTATGATGAACTAAGAGTAAGATATAACTAACTTAGGCATTTTTCTTTTGTTATGAGAATAAAATGCCTATGATGTGCCTATCCTATTTAATACAAGGAGGAAAAAACGATGGCATGCACCACTCTCTTAGTCGGAAAGACAGCCAGTTATGATGGCTCAACGTTAATCGCACGGAACGATGATTCTCCGTCCGGTGTTTTCACGGCGAAAGCCATGAAAGTCATGCTTCCGAACGAGCAACCCCGCGAATATGTCTCGAAAATCGCGCATTGCAAGATTACGCTTCCAGACAACCCGCTTCGTTATACGTTAATGCCGAACGTCGACCCGAAAGAAGGCATTTGGGGTGCGCAAGGCATCAATGAAGACAATGTTGCGATGACGGCAACAGAAACCATCACGACAAATGCCCGCGTACTCGGTGCCGATCCTTATGTTGATAACGGCATCGGGGAAGAAGACTTGGTGGTCTTGACCTTACCCTATATTCATTCCGCCAAAGCCGGGGTACTACGCCTTGGCGAATTATTAGCCACCTATGGCACTTATGAGCCAAACGGCATCGCGTTCTCCGATGGCAACGACATTTGGTGGTTAGAAACCATTGGAGGACACCATTGGATTGCCCGCCGGGTTCCCGATGATTCTTACGTCATGATGCCCAATCAATTTGGGTTAGACCGTTTTGACTTTGAAGACGCTTATGGGGCGCAAAAAGAAAACCTTTGCTCGCCTGATTTGTTGGATTTCGTGAAACAACACCATCTCGATTTAGGGCAAGGGACATTGTTCTCCCCACGTTTAGCGTTTGGCTCCCATAGCGATTCTGACCACGTTTATAACACGCCACGAGCCTGGTATATGGGGCGTTACTTTAATCCTCATACTTATCGTTGGGATGGCGAAAATGCCGATTTCACCCCATTATCCGATGATATTCCGTGGTGTTTGGTGCCCGAACGGAAGATTACCGTCGAAGACGTGAAATACATTTTGTCGTCCCATTACCAAGGCACGCCTTATGATCCGTATGGCAAAGACAAAGAAAAAGCCCATCTCTATCGCCCGATCGGGGTTTCCCGAACCTCCTTCTTAGCTTGTTTACAAATCCGAAACGGTGTCGCGAAAGAAAATGCCGCGATCGAATGGGTCGCCTTTGGCTCGAATCCGTTTAACGCTTTTGTTCCCTTATACACGAACGTTTCTCGTTTACCTGCCTATTTCACGAATGCGACGCTCGATGTGGATAGCCATAACTTCTACTGGGCAAGCCGTTTAATCGGTGCTTTAGCTGACGCCCACTACAACACAACCGCTCCTGTGATTCAACGTTATGAGCTTGCGGTTGCTTCGCAATGTCGCCATGTAATCGAAGAAGCGGAGAAGAAAGCGGATTTCTCGCGAGAAGCCGTGAATGAGTCTTTGGCCAAGATTGCCGAAAACGAAACGCAAAAGGTACTCAACCAAGTGCTTTACCTCGCTTCTTGCGAGATGAAGAACAGTTTCTCGTTGTCCGATCGCTAAAAATCTTCTTTTTTCTATCCCTTTAATCGGGTTTTTCGTCGTCTTCTCGTCCCCTTATTCTTCTTCCTAAAGTGAAATAAGAAAACTTCTGCGTAACCCCTGTACGAATCAGGACATTGTCCCCGGCATGTGAGGATGATGTCTTTTTCTATGCCGAAAACGCGGAAAATTTCCCTGGAAAGCACCGGCTTTCCTTTGAAAATGGTACGGCATAGGGGCACAAATCCCTATACAAAGGAGAACCTGACATGCCCATACCGCCCGAGATACTTGCCATCGATAGACCTTCAGGGACGGGGGCAACGTGATTGAGGCCGCCAAGAAGAGCGAGGACGGCCTTTATTACTACTGCTACCGGAGCAGCTTCAATGCCGCCAACGGGCGCAGGCGCTATCCCGCCAATGCGGAGAAGAAGGATGCCTATGACAGCAAGACGTACGGAAAGAAGGAGCCCAGATTCGGAACCATCTGCTTCGTTTCGGATCAGGACCTCGATCCCAGGGACGTCTACTTCATGTACGACAGAAGATGGGAGATCGAGACCTTCTTCGGGTTCTACAAGAACATAGTCTCCCTGTCCTCCGTGAGGGCCCAGGGAGACCGGAGCATCATCGGAACGGAGTTCATCAACATGCTCTCCTCGGTGATATCTTCCAGGGTCAGGAAACTCTTCATCGAGAAGGAACTGGACCGGGCCTATTCCTATCCTCGAATTATGTCCTATCTCGACCAGCCGAAGAAGATAAGGAAGCCTGACGGATCCTGGGCAGACTCCCATACCATGAACTACATCCAGAAGCTGAAAACCACCCTGGGGATCTAGGGTATAGGGGTGGGATTTAAAGTCTTGTTGTTTGATACAAAAAACGAACCTCGTATTGGAGGTCCGTTTTAGGGAAGTGCCGATTATTGCTTTTTTGATGTGGCGTCCAGCCGTAACAAGTCACCATAGAGATCGACTCTACGGTCACGAAACACACCCCAGTCTCGGCGTTCACGGTCAATGGCAGGAAGATTAAACGAGGCAAAACGAAGCCCTTCTTCATCGCGGGATAACGAGGTACGGATTTCGCCATGTTGATCGGCAATGAACGATGAGCCAAAGAACGTCATCGAACTGTTCTTGCCATTTTCGGTGCCGACACGATTCGATGCGAGTAAGGGGATGATATTCGCCGCCGCATGGCCTTTCATCGTGTTTTGCCAATGGGCTTTGGAATCACGCGGCAAGACAGGTTCTGAACCAATCGCGGACGGATAGACCAATAATTGGGCACCTTTTAACGTTAAGATTCGGGCCACTTCAGGGAACCATTGATCCCAGCAAATCCCGACACCGATGCGGCCAATGGAGGTATTGAACACCTCGAATCCCGTATCGCCGGGAGCGAAATAGAACTTCTCTTCATAACATTCCCCAGTGGGAATATGGCTTTTTCGGTAGATACCAAGAATCGTGCCGTCTTTGTCTATCATCGCGAGGGAATTAAAGACAACGGTCCCGGCTTTCTCAAAGAATGAAATCGGTAAGACAAGATGGCATTCCTTCGCCATCTCTTGATAATGCTTTAATGTCGGAGAAGAATTCGTGTCTTCAGCATAGTCAAACGCATCATAATCTTCGTTTTGGCAAAAATAATGCCGTTCAAAAAGTTCGGGGGGCAAAACCAAGTCGGCTTTTTCGTGCGCGGCCACCCGTAAAAACGCATCGACTTTGGCGAGGTTGTCCTCATATTTCTCTTCCATGCTCATTTGGAGCACACCGACTTTGACACTCATAGCTTTTCCTCCTTTTCCACCGGCAAAGACATCGTAATGCAGTGAATATTCCCGCCACCTAAGAGAATCTCACGGGTGGGGATTTGATGAATTTCTTTTTCAGGATAGATTTCTTGCATGGCTTCGTAAGCAAGTTTGTCTTCGGGCACGCCAAAGGCAGGAAGAATCACAAAGTCTTCGCCTTGATAATAATTCACATATGAGGCAGCCAAACGAGTGCCTGGCAGGCGTTTGTCTAACGTATCGCGGCAATTCCGTAACGTTGCCGTTTCTTCTTTGGTCGCGAATAACGGTGGATTCGGCACCAAAATCTTATGGATCTGAAACGAACGGCCATTCGCATCGGTTTCCCGCGAAAGCACTGCTTCTGCTTGCCTTGAATAACGGTATTGAGGGTCATAACGGTTGTTGGACCACGCCAAACAGATTTCGCCTGGCCGCACAAAAGAAACCATGTTATCGATGTGTTCGTCCGTTTCGTCGTTATAGATGCCGTGCGGAATCCAAATGATTTTCCTTACGCCTAAGTAATCGCGTAACACATCTTCAATCTGGGTTTTGCTGAATTTGGGATTGCGGCCTTTCGACAACAAGCACGCTTCTGTGACGATTAAGGTGCCTTCTCCATCGACGGCAATCGATCCCCCTTCCAAAACAAAGTTTGGAACGTGATAGCAAGCGAGTTTTAAGCGTCTTGCCACGCGGGAGGCAAGCTTATCGTCGTCTTGATAATTGGCATAAAGGCCATCATAATCGCCACCCCAGGCATTGAAACGGAAGTCCACGGCTCTTACGTGTTTGCCATTCGTGACGAATAACGGCATCGTATCTCTTGCCCAGGCGTCGTTATAACGGATGTTGACTAAGTATATGTTCGCTAAGTTACCAAACGCTTCTTCTACTCTTGGCCTTAACGTCGGATAAACACCTAAGAATACTGCTTCGTGTTTGGCAATGGCCATCGCGACATTGCGGTACGCCTCTAATGCTGGAACGGCATTTTCTCTCCAAGTATCTTTCCGATAAGGCAATAACATGAAGGTGGCTTGATGTCTTCCCCCTTCGAACGGCAAGGAATAGCCATCTGCCGCTGGGAATGTAATCCGATGATCCAGATAGTCGTTATAACGTTTTTCATAAGCCCGGAAATGAGACCAGTGGTCTAAATCAATGACTTCGTAGCCTTCTGGATAGGAGCTTAAAAGACGAATATCCCCTGGTTTTTCGTGTTCTAGACGGTCCACGATCTCTTTGGTCCAGACTTCGCCAGGGGCAATCATCGGAATGCCCGGCGGATACATCATGACCGATTCTTTTGAGACTTGACCGACGCATTTCGAAAGGGGTTTTACCACCCCAGGGGCGGCAAAAGCCGTACGGGGACGGAGCATCAAGAACGGGAACGAGTTGTCGTAATGCCGGTCCTGATATTGAATTTCCGGATGGAAATGATGTAACGAAATATCGCGCAAGGCGTTCAATAAACGATCGACATGTTCTTGTTTTGTACCGATGGCAAAGATGCCGAGTAACGCATACTTCTCGGCTAATTCCATTTGCACATGGTACTGTTCTTTCAATAAGTGGTATAACGCATAGCCATCGCAGTCAAGATGGTCTAATCCGATGACGAGTTTTGAACTGTCGTAATCATAGGCGCCATGAGCTAAGAAATGATCTTTGCCTTCATCGATAAAGCCGGGGATTTTCCAGATTTCTTTCCGGGCATAGGCAGCCAAGCGGTAAGTTTCCATCATGGCTTTCGTGCCAGCAGAAGACGCCATAAAATCAGCTGCTCCTTCTAACGATGCCGTGAGTAAGGGAGAGGGGGAGGTTGTATTAATTACGTTTAAGCTTTTTTGCGCGTCTTCTCTTCGGAACATGCCCGTATGCATGAGTAACACAGAGCTTTGCGTTAACGAACCGCCAGTTTTATGAAACGAGGCAGCCGAGAAATCCGCCCCGGCATCCATCGCGGATAAGGGATGAATTTTATCGCCAAAGTAATAATGGGCACCATGGGCTTCGTCCACTAAGACGGCCATATGATGGGCGTGCGCTTCTTCGACGATGTCTTTTAAGGGACCAGCCGCACCAAAATAGGTGGGGTTAATCACAAAGATAGCTTTCGCGGAAGGATTCTTCCGAATGGCTTTCTTCCAATCTTCTAAGGAAGGTTGGTTCGCGATTTCAAGGTCGTTATCAATTTCGGGCATGACGTAGACGGGAACCGCACCCGAAAGAATTAAGGCATTGATGACGGATTTATGGCAATTGCGAGGAAGAATGATCTTTTCTCCTGCTTTGACGGTCGTCATCACCATCGCGATGATGCCAGATGAGGTGCCATTAATTAAGAAGAAGGCTTCGTCCGCGTGACAGGTTTTCGCCATCTGTCTTTCGCTTTGTAGGAGAACGCCCGTCGGTTTAGCGAGATTGTCTAATCCAATGGGAGCGTTGACGTCACAACGATAGGCGGATTTGCCGAGTAGTTCTGTAGCGGCATTTTCGATGTTGCCCATATGATGTCCAGGCACATCGAAGGGGGCGATGTCTTCGGAGAGATATTCACGGAGCGCATCGATAAAAGGAGTTTTGCTGTCTTTCATTTCGCAAAACATCTTACACGCGACCGCGCGCGTTGAATAGAAGGAAAAAGCATAAATTTCATAGGATGTGCGAACAGCACCGCTCTCACCCCCACATCGGCATTAATGCAAGTAAGCTACTTATAATAGTTATCATAAGTGTAGCCTAAGCAATAGCCCGTTAGGCAACATCACAAAATCACGACAACGATTAACAAAATATAAAGAAAACGTTTCTTTAAAACAACAGACAAAATCCCCAGCAAAATCGTCACGCCAGAAAAAGAAAGATAACCCCACAAAAGACGCGAAAGATAAGGGATGTTGAATCGCGTAGATATTTGCCGATGGAAAAAGGAAAATCAACATTCCACGTTGCGAAAATCACCAATAACCGCAGAAAGGTAAAAGCTGTAACTGTAATCGCAAATATCTCCCCAGGCTTGTTTTGCCGCCTCCTCTTCTCGGGGTTTTGCAAGATCACATGTTTTCCTAAAAGTTCATCCAACGAAACACCGAGATAATGCGCAATGGTGTCCCATTGATTTTTCGTCAGCCCGGTTTTTCCTTTAACGGCCTTTAAGAAAACGGCATAATCGACACCGGTTTGTTCCCGGAAATCTTGTGGATCGGTGACGAGTGCGGGATTATCCGCTTTTACTTTTCTTTCGCGGCTCATATCTCTCAATGTCCTTGAATCGGCGTGTCGGTGATATCTTTTTGGCTACAGTGAAATGCGCTCCACCTATCAAACTGACCATTACGCTTCTTTCCATAACATCCGTTGTTTCCGCAACTAGGCGATTCGTGAATGGTCTCGATAGAAAAGGCAAGACAAGCAATGGCCAACAACGAACTTATGAATATGCCCCACAACAACATTTTCGCATATTTCGTTTTTCGACCGCCAAACCAATAAGCGCAATCGCCCACCAAACCAATAACGGTGAACACAACAAACAACATAAAAGAAGCACGAGCACGCAGAAAGGTAATCGTATAATGAATGTAGAAAAACGAAAAAACTCCGCTGTCAAAGGAAACGTAAAAGAAAAACAATTCGCTGAGAGGCTGCACAATTAAAGGCATGCTCCAAACCCATAAGAAAATATTTTCATAGCGGCGGCGCTTGGTCACAGAAAGAACAGTCGCCTGATCTGGTTCTTTCGTCATCGGTGAAGTCTCATTTCTGGCTTTATCAAAACAAAAAGTAAATTTATGTGCAACGGAATGTTTAGATTCTGTAATTTTGATTGATGTTTTGCTTTTGCAAGCCCACTATAAACATTCGTGTTTACCGCAAAAAACATCGGATATTATCAAAGTTTTTGAATCACATTAACCTCAAACTCTACATGTTTGTCCGTACGGAAATATCTCCGTTTTTCCTTTCGAACGAAAATTACAAATGACATTTTTTGAATCGCTGTTAAAGATTTGCGAAAGGCACGACTACATCGTATTTTCCTACCCTTAAAAAACAATGCTTGACATGTTTGGATTGACCCCTACACTAAAAACGTTAATTCCCACGCGTATGGATATTTTTGAAGCACGCGTTCCTGGGAAGGAGGGGGGTTCCATTGAAATACAAACCATTATTCCTGCTCATCACCAGCACGCTCTTGCTATCGGCTTGTGACACTCACGTTTCTAGCAGCGTCTTATCGACCTCGACGGACGGTGGCAGTCAAGAAAGCATCGTTGATCCTTATGATGACTACGAAAGCATGAGCCAATCCGATATTTCGAAAAGCATTTCGATTGAATGGGGTCTTTATGATCCCGAATTCTATTGGTTTTGCACTGGCGAAAGCTATCCCGTCACCTATCGTTTTGATGATGTGACAAACGAAGGATCGACCGTCACGATTTCTAATCCGAATGTCGCCAGCGTCGAAATGACTTCTACCGGCTTTACGTTAAATGCTTTAACGGCAGGCAATGCGTTAATCACCATCAAAGACAGCACGGGTTACACGCATTATCGGACGACCATTCGGGTTCGTACGACGGTGCCACAAAGCCAGATGCCTACGTTCCTAGTCTCCGTCGACCATTATCAATCGTGGCAAATCTATTCGAACGATTTGCAACTCATCTTCTTAGACAGCGAAAATGCCATTCTGCAAGGGAAAGACGAAGGGGTCGGTATTGGTTCCGTCTCATTCCAATATGAATTCTTGCAGAAAGAAGACAAAGAATACGTCTATCAAGTGAAAAACTTCAACAACCAGGCGAGCACGTTAAATCTCTTGACGTTACGCATCTCATTAAATGGCTTCTTAATCAATGCCATGTCGGGCACTTCGGTCACCGAAGCTACGACGTTACCCTACACCGCTGTCATTAAAGAAAGGACAACTCAAGCATGAAGAATACAAAAATTTGTTTGCTTCTTAGTTCATTCGCATTGGTTGCTTTGACCGCATGTGGCCCAAATCAACCTGCGACATCCGATGGTTCTACGACCGCAACAACCTCCTCCACGGGTACCAACGGAGGAAGCTCCTTTGGCTCCGTAGAAGCTGAAAAATATTTAATCGTCTTACACAATAGCACCGGCATTACTTTAGCAGCCAATCCCATCAAAGCGGAAGCGGGGGCTACCGTGACCATTACCTGGACCGCATCGAGTGGTTATAAATTAACCGCATTAACGGCCAATGGCGTAGCGCTCGATATCAGTAGTGGCACTTCTGCCACCTTTACGATGCCCGACCAAGACGTCGACGTCCGCTCTGTCAGCGCATTAGCCAATGTGGAATCGGGCGATATCACGTTAGGCGGCGTGGCCAGCGCCAAGTTCGAAAAACAAGGCAATGTCTATGTGGCAAAGAACGTCGTCGTCAATGATGGCGGCTTTGTCTATGTAGCCATCAATGGCGATTCGTCTTATACCCCACTCGGTTGGAGCCACTTCAACAAGAAAAAGAGTTTCGGCGTCATCTCGTTTGCCTATCGTAGTGACGGCACCGATAAGATGAAGAACTATGGTTTGCCTGGCAATCCGGATCTTTCCGTGAATGGCAACGAATCGTTAATCAGTGTCGGCGGCAATGCCACTTATGATTTCTATTTTGATCCGAGCAATGTCGATAAACCGATTTCCATCCAACGGGTTAAGGTCAATACGTTGCCGACCACCGTCAAACAAATGACTGATGTTTTCGTGGATTCTGGTTATTCTGATCCTGCGATGTATCCTGCCAACGTGACGGGTGTTACCTATACGAACTCGTTATTGAGTGGAGAAACCTATCAATGGAAACGTTATCAAAACGCTTCGTTGGCTACGATTCAAAACGCGTTGACTGAAAAGACCTATTACGTCTATCACGCCTATGACAAAGACAATGCGTTAGTCACCACGGTCGATAATTACTTAGAAAATAAGACATATCATTCGCCTTATCCGTATTCTGGTGGCACGTCTACCGAATATATCGACACCACGAAGATGAGTGACAGCGCCGCCTATAGCGCCAATTACAAAGTGCAAGCTGGCACTGTCGCCGATGATGACGAAGAAAAGTCCATCAAAGTCTCCGCCAACGATGCCGAAGCGATGGTCAACTCCTATTCGCATGATGTCCAATCGCTAGACTTCGCGATCCATGAAGGTTATCGGACTGGTTTCACGATTGAAGATGACCTGACGGCCGCTAATGTCGACATTCAATCGACTGCCAATGAAGATGGCACGTTCTCCATGGTCGTGAACTCCTACAAGACCTGGACGCCAACGAGTGGAAGTGGCGTGAACACCACGATGTCGAAGAATGTCCATACGGAATACAAGATGGAGATGACCTTCACCGCGGGTGGCGCTCCCTTAACGGGAAAATACATCGAAACGATGTATGATGAAACTTCCTATAATTTCACGACAAATGCCGTGATTGCAGGGCAAGAAGGAACATTAGTCAAGAAAGTCACCTGGGCTTACACCTATGGTGAAGATACTTCGAGTGCCGCTTCCTTTGATCCCACCCCTTACTTCGCTACCTCCGTTTCTGCCGTGGTGAAAGGCAAGAATGGCGACAACACCATATTGGGTGGCTGGCGTAGCACCTTAGACGATGAACCATTAGAAATCACCGTTTCACCAAGCACAGCCTTAAATGCCGCTCAGTTTGCGATCGTTGCTTCTTCGAATACGGCTGTCATCGCCCCTTCGAAGACCTATGGTGGCTATCAAGCTACAGCCACGCCTGGCACCACAACATTGACCATCGCGAATTTAGTGACGGGCACACCATCCACCACGATTGATGTCACGTTAGCCGCAACCCGTCATAAAATGCTCTACATCTACGATCAACAAGACAGTCACATCACTTCTTCTACGTCGTTTACGATGCATTCGAACGAAACCTGGACCACGCGTCTTTATAACTCGGGCGAACAATCGAATGGTGGAAGCCAAGGCTGCTTTGACGGCATGACAGTCGAATCCTCGAACGCGGACGTCTTAACCGCAACCGTGGATGCGGTGTCCCGTAAGATCACCTTCGTCAGTAAGAAAGTAGAATCGAATACGACGGTTACGTTAACCATCCATTCGAATTACTATGTCGAAGGCTATCCCGAAACGACATTTACCGCGACGGTTATCCCTGACGAAGCCGCCACTTGGGGCTTATCGGACCTCTATGGTGACTGGCAATACGAAACGGATCCTAACAACACGACGTTGACGTTATCGAGCACCGAAGGCACGCCGTCCTATGATACGCAATATACATGGTATCAAGGCACGCTTGCGTTAGATGAAGACTTCACGCCTGACGATTCTTCTTCCAGTGCAAGTTCGGGCTCCAGCTATGGCCATGTCATCGGCACCGTTACGTTCTTGTGGCGCTACGACAGCAGCTCGGGCTTCCACACGATGAAAGCAACCGCCAAATGGACAAGCGGCAGTCTAAGCTCTTGGGACTTCACCAACATCAATTTGGTGGCGGAAGGCTCAAAAGCCAGCGATTTAAAGGTTGGAGTTGCCTTATGGGGCGAAATCAATAACTGGTCTACCGGTGGTGGCGACGGCACGATTGACTACGAAGTTGTCTTAGGTCAAGTCGTGCTCGATCAAGACTACGAACAAGCTTCGGCCTCGCAATGGGTCTTCTTCGATAAGAAGTCTGCCTAATCTCATCTTCCTAAGCAGCGCGAAAAAACGCGCTGCTTTTCTTTTTATGCAAAGTCTTTTTTCTTCCCGTTAAAAAGAAATGAGTTTCCAAAATCCGTCTAAACGATCAATCTATTTTTCCTATATAGCCGCCTTATTTTTATGTGTTTGTCTTTCGCCCACAGAAAAAGGGCTAGTTTCCTAGCCCCTAACACATATCGATTGTCTTAACGATTCGGGAAGTATTGATCCATGAACTTATCTACGACCGACAGGTTCGCTTTCCCAAAGTCTTGGAAGACGTAACGGACGAAGCCAAGATTATCTTCTGCCGTTCCGAAGTATAAGTCGAATGTCACCACTTCTTTATCCGAAGATGGATTATCAATGGTGAAATCTAAACGATATAACGAATAACCGGCTTCAGAGATGATACTGGCCACTTGGTTATTGGTGGCAAAATCTTTTAAGACTTCTTGCTTGGAAGTCGTATAGATGCCGTTATTGTTCGCGACGTATTGGAAGCGATCGAATAACAACGGGTGATGGAGATAGAAACAGACACTGGCGATATCGCTAGAGGCGTTATAGGCACGGCCTAAGGTCGGTACAACTTGATTGTTTTGAATCGTGAAGTAATAACAGCCGTTCAAAGAAACATTTTGTCCAGTGGATGGGTTAAGCAACGTTTGCTTCTTGATGCTCATGATGCCCGAGGAAGCGGCACCGCTTCCAGGCACATAATCGCCATAGAAATATTCCGGGGTGAAGTGTTCCGTGCCTAACGAAACCGTCGGATCCGAATAGTCTCTAACATCGCGGTTATAGTTGTCGGCTTCGAATAAATCGCGCATTTCGATTAAGGCGGTGTCCGGAATGTAAGCTTTTCCTCCTGCTTTCAAGAAATCTTCCACGTCGGTGGAAGGAACATCCCATCCAGAGACGGTGCAAACATAGACCGCGGGCCCTAATACAAGTCGTAACGAGAAGTCGGACCACGTCGCTCCGGCAGTAACGGTGACGGCACCGACATCTAAGTAACGCGTACGCGAAATACCAAAAAGGTCCATCGTTGCCATGATGTTGATCTTATTTCCGAGGGAATACGAATCACTTTCCGGGAATTCCCGTAAATCAAAATCCGTGAAATAAGGGAATAAGTCAGCGTCCCATAAGGAAGCCACTGCTTCGTTGTTCTTTTTTAAAATCTCGCCCGGCACAATTTCATAATCGTCATTCGCGCCTAACGAATACACACCGTCATCGCTTTGAATATAGCCCCATTCTTTGCCGGGATCATCCGAATAGACATAATTCGGGCGATAGGTCGTATGGTATGCTAAGCCTTTCGCCCCAGATTCCGATTCCATTTGGAACGTGAGTTGCACACTTTTGCTTTTGACTAACGTCTCGAGGGCACCAAGTACGCCTTCATGCGTCGTTACGACTGACGTCGCTGGCGTAGGCGTGCATGCCACGAGGAGTAAAGGGGCAAATCCGACGGCTATTTTTAACCATATTTTATTCATAACTGTTTTTGATGACTGCGATTCTATCGCATCTTTGACTTCTAAAAGAAGAATAAAAGAAGAAAAGAAAAAGTCAAGCGAATTTCCATTGCCTTTTTTCCCACCTTGTGTAAAGTTAACATGATTTCAAAAAAGGAACTCGAAAAAATATGACGCATCGTACCCGTAATCTTCTCTTATTATTCAGTGCTGCTACCCTGCTTACGGCATGTGGCAATCCTAACAATTCTTCACTTAGCTCAGAGGTTTCTTCTACGATTGATGGCATTCCTGCCACCGCAATCGCCATTCCGAAGACTGCTCCCCGTACCTTAGTAATCGGACAAAGCATTGATGTGGCGCAATATCTGAACTATGCGCCAGAAAATGCCACAATCCAGTTAATTCCTAAGAGTGCCAATGTCGCGGTGGAAGGCACCACAATCACCGCCATTGCATTAGGTGATTACTCCGTGGAAGTCCGAAGCCCTGGCTCAGCCATCAAACGGAACTATAGCGGCACCGTCATTTCGCAAGAGCAAAAGAACGTTCAAGATTTCTTAAGCGGCGTCAGCAAGAACTACACCGCCGCGATGTCGTTCTTACAAAACGGTTCGATGGGCTTATTGTCTTATGCCTATCACAACGAGAACTATTTTGCGATTCCGACGTTATATTGGGATTCCGAAACCAATGACAATGATACGTATTCCGGCATTGTCGATTTAGAAAATGGCGATTCGTATCAATTTACCTACAACCCAGCGAATGGTTCCTCCATCACGAAACCGGGCAAGATGTTGTCAACTTCGAATTATGCTTTGGGAGGCGCGTTGCCTGTCTCTGGCATCAGTGAAACGTTGCAAGATGATGGTTCGTTAAACTCCGTAATCATGACGACCGATGCCGCCGAATCGTTCGTCCGTGCTGCGGTCGGCTTCTCCTTAAGTGGCTTGATTAACACGTATTATGCCGGCTATTCCTACCATTGCACCTTATCTTACAAGGCTGCCACGGAGAGTAGCTCTGCTTCCGTGACACTTTCAGCCGTTTATTCCGGCGTGATTCTAAGCCAAGTCATGATTTGGGATGTTGGAGCCACTTCTTTTGCTTCGTTAGATCAATATCGCGAAGCTGGCACCGTTCCGACCCCTTTAACCAACGATCCGTTTGTCACGCAAATCAAGTCAGCGCGAGATAATCATACGTCTTATCAAGCAAAGGCAACGATTGCGTTGGGCTATGAAGATAACAACGGCAAATGGGTGGATTTAAATTCCAGTGACAAAACGAGTGATGGCTATAATGCTTTGGAAGCCGTAGAAGACAGCTGGGGTATTAAACCCGCAACCTATACGGCTTATACCGACAACGAAAAGACGTATTCCGTGAATGAAGCGACGAACGCGGTGGAAGCGTATCTCCCCCACGATGGGTCATTCTATCGTGTCAATGGGACGGCTGGAACGGATGGTACGTTAACCTATACCAGCACGAAATTAGGCGCCACTTCTAACGTGAACCTTTCGACTCCGATTACGCGCACTATTGTAGACAATGGTGCCCAAGCCACTTCTTATTTGAACTTTGCCTGGGCAAGTGACGAGGCATTGCAAGGCAACTACACTTCCGTCCAAAATAGCGAAGTCACGGTCGACGACGTGAAACAGACCGTAACGACTGGGACATCGGCCTCGCATGGCGATGAAGGCAATTTATTCTTACTCATGCTTTATGCGATTCCTCAAACCGGTTGGGAGAACGCTTATGCGATGCAATCCGTTTCAAGCAGCGGCTCTTCTCTCGAATGGTATGACTATATGGGCGACGTTGTCATTGCCACGAACCAAACCACGAAAACCATTACGATTTCTTCCTCGTTAGCCCGCATTGATTACCTTTCTACCGGTTACTATGTCATGGTGCGTTATACAGTCGAATTCTCAAACTTTGGCACTGCAACTGTCCCGACCGACTGGGAGACAAACGTCACATTCTAATTGCCCTGTTCCGCTTAGGATTTATTGAGAAAATCCTGTTGGCCATGCTATCAGAAAACAAGACGGTCTCTCATTCTCGAAACGGGTGTGCGGAGACCGTTTTTTCTGTAAGTTGGTCGGATCTGAACATCAAATCGTAAAGGACAGGTATGTTTTGCTATCACCGATAGACGAGCCACCATTTTTCTGATGATGAAGAGGCCTTCAACGGTATCAACGAAAGAGATAGTCGAAGCCAGCAGGTTTCAATGGGGCACGCATCAAAAGCACTGTAAAACTTAAAAAGTTCGTTTCAAAAGAAACGCCAACAAAAGGAGATGTCGGCAAGTTGTGAAACGAAGCCAAAAGTCGGTTTTGCCGATTGAGCAGCAACTGCAATCCGTGATTTGCGACATTTCGATGGTGCAAATCATGTCTTATTACCCCCCACCATCAGAAACAAAGCACTCTCTAATCGAAGATGCTTGTATCTCCGCTCAAACATAATCGTCAAATCTAAAACTAACCTCTAGAAAAATATGTAAATACATAAAAATTTCGAGGTTAATATCTATTTTCTCTTCTTTTCTTGATAATATATAAAGGAAAGGGAACGAATCTTATGTTTAATCGTGAGAAATATTTGAACCTCTTGGTTCAAAAAAGAGACAACCATTTGGTTAAGGTCATCACGGGTATTCGCCGGTGTGGGAAATCCTATCTCCTTAACCAGATTTTTGCCCCGTGGCTTCTGACCCACGGATTTGATGAGCACCACATCATCCGTTTCTCGTTTGATCTGGAAGAAGATATTATCCGATTGGATCCTTATCTTCCTGAGATTCCTACCGTACGGAAGGAAAATGGGCAGGGTATTATCAACGACCGCAAATTCCTCACCTATGTCAAAGATCAAATCAAGGACGATCGTCCTTATTGTTTCCTTCTCGATGAGGTTCAGAACCTTGAGGAATTTGTCCGCGTTCTCAATAGTCTCGCTTCCCATGAAAACTTTGATGTCTATGTCACAGGAAGCAATTCCCATTTGCTTTCTTCGGAAGTGGATACGGAATTTGGTGGCCGAGCAAGCAGCATTCACTTATTGCCTCTAACGTTTGCCGAATATTTAGAAGAATCCTCTTTGAACCCTAATGAAGCACTCAA